>OFHA01000368.1_pt1 | contig 40187 bp, 35 predicted proteins | sample 1521891 | NCBI WGS metagenome assembly OFHA01 (sample SAMEA3504089, study PRJEB24116) | mouse gut metagenome | biome: mouse gut; feature: mouse-associated habitat; material: faeces | place: Denmark | collected 2011
GTGTTCCATCACGAAGCTGGATTTTTATCAGATCCCCTGTCATTCCATCATAACATACAAGTGGATGATAGCCATTGCTCTGATAATGGAAGTTGGAGGCTCTGCCTTCCTGTCTGCCATATGCATCAAGGAGAGTGGAATCAAGATCCAGAATAACAGCCTGCGGTTCCTGGATGCTGTAAATTTTCTTCCGCAGCATTCTGCCAATCGTAAGGGACTGGTTTAAGGTATCTTCATCCGTACGGTTAAAAAATCTTGATACAGTAGGCTGTGATGCAAGGGCATCTTTTTCAAGTACAGACTTGAATACAGGATCATTTGTAAGTTCACCGGAAGCATCATCTTCAAAGTAGCCTGCAATGATCATATATATCATCTGGAGCAGGTTTTCCTGATCCGTGTGGTATCGAAACAAAGCAGGGTCATTGGTTTTGGAAACACTGCTCAAAAGCTTATCAATACCAAGTTTGTTTACAAATTCTTTGATAAGAAGTAAGCCTGCATCGGAGGATAAATCACCTCCGTTGAAATTTATTTTAATCTGTCTATTGCTTTCTGGTGATAAGGTGTTTACAATACTCATAAAGGGCTCCTTTTAGGGTAATTATTTAAGATTCGACACCTTAATTTTACCATAAATGGATGCTCTTTTTTCATTCACTTAATAGGTGAAAAGCAATTTTCAGTTAAAACACAGAAACTATGTAGCTTTCAACAATTTTCACGGCTGTGCCGTGAATAATCTAGGTTAAATTCTCCACAAACCGTAGAGGTGTGACAGCCTCTGCGGTTTTTCTTTTGTCGTTTTTTGCAAGAATACGTCATAAGGCTGTTTGGTGTAGCGGTTGCCGTTCACCGCCTGCCAATCTGGATTTTCAACAAAAAATTCAGATTGGAGGAAAGGAATATGGAGGGTAACCGCCCAAAAAGAAGAAAGGATAAGTATAATCCTTATACTATATGCGAAAAAGACGGACAGTATTACGTTTTATTTAAAGATGGACAAGGCGTTTTACATAAGCTTGAAATCAGCAAGGTGCTGTATGACACGTTTGATTCCTTTGAATTAAGCGATTTGGTGTATCTCAACGTGGTGGACAGGCATATCGAGCAGTCGGAGGTATGGGAAGCAACGCTGAATGTGAGGGCAGTCCAAAAGCCGGAGGGCATAGAGGAAGTCGTGCTGAAAAAGATTCAGGTTGAAACATTACATACGGCAATGAAAAAATTGCCGGAAATGCAGCGGCGCAGGATGCAGTTGTATTATTTTGAGGGCATGACTTACGAGCAGATAGCGAGGAAAGAGGGCTGTACCAAAATGCCAGTCAAGCGTTCCATCGAAGCCGGTATTGAACGCCTGAAAAAAGAATTGAAAAAAATTTAAAAATAGGTAGCTACTTTTTGCCTTTAAGTGAGGAAACAGGTGAGGGAGATAAAAAATCCCTTGCCTGTTTTCCGCTTTTATGCACATAGGTTATGTGCATGGAGGGATGCACCCCAGGGTGCTTTCTCTTTGCCTTCGGCAAATTCACCTTGCCCGAAGGGGGTCTCCGTTATGCGGTGGATGGGTTTGTACCATGAAAATTTCATACCCATTCACCAAGCACATTCCTGTTGTTATCGTGATAAGCGTAAGCCACGTTAGCAGGTACGCCATGAGCTGGATGGGGATAGGGGCAGCGGAATCGCACAGACAGAAAAAATTGGTTTGCGGCTGTACTATCCCCATTTAGGGAGCGGGAAATACCGGGCTATAACTATCAGTTTGCTACTGATAAGGCGATAACAGGCAGCAGGGACAATGATACTCCCGTCCAGTCACAAGTCGAGCGTTAGAAGCGTCGCAACAAATGAGGGCGGCTCCGGGCGATCCCCGGATGGGTGCGAATCCCGTGGAGCTGGCCAGCAGCCAGCCGTTTGGTGACTTCCCTGTATCTGCCGTAAAAGCGGCAGATATGTAAGCCGGGGTGTCGTGGACAAATAGGCTTATCAGGCTAAAAATGGTAGCCGGACACAGAACATAAAAAATTCTAAGGAATAGTCAAAAGGATATGTTTTGTGTCCGGCTGATACATACCTGAAATGCAGAGGAATTTTATTTTTCGGCATGCAAGGTGTATTTTGCGAATTTGTATTTTCTGCCATGAAAGAAAAAGCAGGCTGGATTAGGAAGTAAAGATTATGGAGGACATTTTTATTATGGAAGAAAGAGAAATCAGGCGTGGGGATATTTACCATGCTAATTTAAATCCCGTTGTAGGAAGTGAACAAGGAGGATATCGCCCGGTATTGGTGATTCAGAATAACAGGGGGAATAAACATAGTCCAACTGTTGTTGTCGCTGCAATCACAAGCAGACCGAAACATAAGATGCCTACCCATGTACCGTTAAAAGGGATTGAGGGATTAGAAAAGGATTCCGTAGTGTTGTTGGAGCAGTTGAGGACTATTGATAAAAAGCGTTTGGATGATTATGTGGGAACATTGGACAGACAGCAGATGTTAAAGGTTGAAAAAGCATTATGCTCCAGTACAGGGATGAGAAAATTGGATAAGCCAATACTGATGTGTCTTTGCCCGGTATGTGCAAAGCCGTTTTTTGAATCCACAGAACATTTCATCCAGAGGACAGAAAAAAATCAGAAATTGAAAGAAACCTGTATGTTCTGTAATGTCAGGCAGGGTTATGATTATTCAATAAGGAAGAAATATAATGGTGAAAACAAGATATTTGAATAAGTCAAGTATGCGATTTGATATTTTGCATATTAGACGGAATGAGGACTGTGCGCTATTCTGTAAGTGTGCAGTCCTCTTGCTGAAAAAGAGGAGGTGCAGCCATGGCAGAATCTTTTGATATATCAAAAAAAGTGTATGATGCGGAGGACATACAGAAATTGCTTGGGATAGGAAGGACAAAAGCCTATGAATTTCTGGATGAGGTTTATAAAAAGCAGGAACCGTTCCGTGTCATCAAAATAGGAAAAGTTTATAGGATTCCCTGCAAACCTTTTGAAAAATGGCTTTGTGGGGAATGATTGGAAAGAATGAGGTGATTCAATGGCAGATAAAGAAAAGACTGCAAAGACAGGACAGGAAAAAAGGGTTGTATTTTTTGAAAATAATTCATGGTATCACCGAACAAAAGAGCTGATGGATGATATGACTGTGAAATATAGCAAAAAAGGAGGTTTTCAGACGCCAGAAGAAGCAGAAGGAAGCTATTGGGAATATGAAAACCGTTTCCGGGACAGGCAGCGGGAATTTCAAGTTGGCTATTTGAAGAACCGGGATGTGATGTTTGGGGATTATCTGATGTATTGGTTTGAACATATTTATTCCCTGCGAATTGAAACAACTACGAAAATGATTGGCTCTTATACCCTTTATGAATTGCTTTTGCCCAGCATAGAGAGTGATATTAAGTTGCGGTATGTAACCGTGGAATATTTGGATGCGTTGTTGGAAAGAACATCGAAGATTTGTGTTTCGGCAGGAAATAAAGGGCGGGAATTACTAAGCCTGGCGATGAAAGACGCATTGTTTGAAGGATTCATTACTTACAATCCGATTCCAGAAACAAAGCCATATAAGAGGAAAAAACCTAAAATCCGTGTGCTTAGCAAAGAAAAAATAAAATTACTGTTAGAAGCGGGGCAAAAAGTGCATGGTATCTGGAAATCCAGTTAGGATTATTTTGTGGATTGAGAAAAGGTGAAATTTTAGGGCTAAAATTCAGCGACTTTGATTTTGAAAAAAATACAGTCAGGATAAGCCGACAGATTGTAGCAAACCCAAAGCTGAGTGGAAGTTTTAACATTGAGGAATATTCTTTAATTGAGCGTGAGCCAAAAACAGAAAACAGCTACCGGATCTTAAGGGTTCCAAAAGCTGTCATGGATGAGGTAGAACGCAGACAGAGGAAAGTTCAGCTTGATAAAGAGTATGCAGGGGAGAAATATAGGGACAATGGATATGTCTGCTGCCGGGATAATGGCAGACCTCATTCGTTAAGTTCTTTCAATCAGGCATTGACAAAACTCTGTAACCGAAATGGACTTCCAGTAGTTACCGTGCATGGATTACGCCATATGTTTGCGACGATCTTAATTGAGAGCGGAGTTCCATTAGTAAAAATATCAGGGTTATTAGGGCATAGCTCCATCCATACTACCTATGAATATTATTGTGATGTTATGGATGAAAAGGACAAGATCATCGCATTCATGAACGATACATTTGCGCCGGAAAAGGCAGGAATGGAGGGATAGCATGGAAAACAAGTTTGATTTTAAGAAATATGTAGATTATAAAGTGTACTCTGTTACCACAATAAAAAAAGGATACGGATTCCGGGTGGTTTTGAAATTTGCGGATGATACTTTTGTCACGCAGCAGCACGCTGGATTTAAAACCAAAAAGGAAGCGAATGCAGGCAGGGATGAAGTGGTTGGGCAGCTCCATCATGGTACATATATTGTCTATGGGAAGATTAAGGTTGCCGATTTCATGGAATACTGGCTTGAGGATGTCATGAAGAAGCGGATCGCAGACAATACTTATAACAGTTATAAAAATGCGGTTTACAATTATATTTCTCCGGGAATTGGAAAAATGTACATGTCTACATTAAATCAGGGGTATATCCGTAAGCTGTACAACTCAGTCACAGATCAATCCGAAAATGTGGCAAGGCTTGTGAAAACAGTTATGAATACGGCTATGGAATATGCAAAAAATAAGAATGTCATAGCAGTTAATTGTGCAGAGGGGGTTATGCTCCCTAAAAAAGTCAAGAAAAAGGCTTACCGTATCTTAAAGATAGACGTACAGAAAACATTGACAGTCCCACAGGTGGCGCAGTTAATTGACGCAAGCAAGGAGACGCCAATCTATATGCAGATTTTATTCGCTGTGTTAATGGGATTGAGGCGTGGTGAAATTAACGGGTTAAAATACAGTGATGTGGATTATATTAACAGGACGCTGAAAATACAGCGGCAGTTGGGGAAAGTACCCAACTCAAAGGCGGAAGATGTTTTGCCAAAAATGCTGACGAAGCAGGAGATACCGACAAAAACAGAATCCAGCAACCGGGAAGTGCCTATACCGGATTTTGTCTTTGAAGCAATATTGGAGCAAAGGCGGATTTATGAGAAAAACCGCAGACGCAGGAAACGGGAGTTTCGGGATTTGGATTATATCTGCTGTTCGACTTACGGGAATCCGAGAAGCAAGAGCTATCACCATAAATATTATAAAGAACTGTTAAAGGCACAGGGGTTACCCGACATTCATTTCCACCAGCTACGGAATACATATACGACAATCCTGTTGAAGAACGATTTCAATATTAAGGGAATATCGAATATGTTGGGGCATTCTAAGGAAATCATATCGGCGGACATATATGGTGATACACAGGAAATCATTGAGGACTGTTTGTATGCGATAGAGCCATTTATAGAATCTGTCATGCCAAAGTGTGGAAGAGGGGAATATTACGATTATTCTGATATGGAGGATATAGAAAATCTGGCGGAGGAATATCTAGGGGCAGCCTGATAATCATACGGAGGATATGGAGCAATAAAAAAGTACGAATGAAGAAACCGAACATTTGTACTTTTTTATTGCGCCAAGCTATATACATTTGAAAAGTTTTTTGTTATAATGTTCAAGATAATCGCATGAATCATGTTTCGTGCTGCGAAGTGATATTTAGTCCTCGAAAATCGAATTTGTGACTTTTGCCTTCCGGGATTCGTAAAAGCATACCGAAAGGCAGTTATTTTGAGGATTTCATTACGAATTACAAAATTGGCTGTTGGCTGATAGTAATCGTATCAAAAGTCACAAAACGGAGGTATTGCTATGAATAAATTTGTTTTAAAGGCTCCATACAAGCCCACAGGCGACCAGCCGCAGGCTATCGCCGAGCTGGTCAAAGGCTTCAAGGAAGGCAATCAATTCCAGACTTTACTAGGGGTTACGGGTTCCGGCAAGACATTTACGATGGCGAATGTCATTCAGGAATTGCAGAAGCCGACGCTGGTCATCGCCCACAACAAGACGCTTGCGGCGCAGCTCTACGGAGAATTCAAGGAGATGTTCCCTGAGAATGCAGTGGAGTATTTTGTGTCCTAGAGTGTTTTGAGACAAAGATGCGTGATATTTGGTGTTGATTTGTACTGGAAAATACGGATTTTGCGGACGAAATGAACTGTTGCAGATTAGACGGATGAATGGAATTTGTGACTTTTTGTAGTGAAGGTTTATTCGTTTGTGGATTGAGGAAGCAGGTGGATAGCTTATAAAACTAATTGAAAAGATAAATTTGGTTTGGATGAAAGTATAATGAGTAGAATAATTCAAAGATGTTTTAATGAGCAGAGGTTTTGTAGATTTAAAAGTGTTCTTAGAAGATTTAGAGGGAGTTGTATATGGAAAAAGGTTTAGTATATTCGTATATAAACGATATTGCAAGGCGATTAAAGGATAAAAGAAAGTATGGTTCCGCATCAGTTATGATAGGTGCAGGTTTTTCAAAAAATGCAGAATATTGTGGTGAGGGAAAGATTGTGCCTCCAAATTGGAATGAGCTTGCAGATAAGATGTTTTTAGAATTATATCCTAAAGTAGAAGGTACAGATAAAGAACAAGAGGATTGGAATAAACAAAGAATAATAAAAACTTCTGGGAAAAATGTTACCAAACTTGCAGAGGAGTATATAGTCTGTTTTGGAAGAAATCAGATTGAACAGATGATTGAAGAGGAAATTGCAGATGACCTTTTTGTTCCAAGCGAACTGCATAAAAGATTGTTAGAGTTAAAATGGGATGATATATTTACAACAAATTATGATTCTTTATTAGAACGTGCGAATGATGGCTTTAGAGGAACAGAGAAATATCATGTTGTATATTCTCAAAATGATTTACATGGCAGTAATCGTCCTAGAATTATAAAACTGCATGGCAGCATACCCCAAGTAAAACCATATATCATATGTGATGAAGATTATAGAACATATCCGGTGAAATACTCGGCTTTAGTAAATACGGTTCAACAGTCTATGTTAGAAACGAGGCTATGCTTGATTGGATTTTCTGGAGATGATCCTAATTTTCAAAGTTGGCTAGGATGGTTAAGAGATAACATGGGAGAGTCCTGTCCTAAGATTTATTTAATAGGTCTTTATGATAGCATTAGTTTTTCAGAAAGAAAGCTATTAGAGGATAAACAAATAACTATTATAGATATTTCGGTATTAGCAGAAAAAGAAGAAAATAGGTATTATGAAGCACTATCAAAGTTTATTACTCTACTTAAAGATTATCAGGAAGATGAAGAAATAGAGATACCTTTTAAAAAAGCAGATATATTTTGGAATCCGAAAGACAAACAAGGTTATCTAGACGTTATTGAAAAGTATGCTTCGAAAGTTTGGGGAAAAATAAAAGGATATGTTCTGTTGCCAGAAAATGAACGTAGAGAATACGAACAATATTTTCACATACATTTTTCTATTATTATGTATAAGTGTTTTGAATATCAAAATCTAAATGCATTAAGTTATATAGTAAATATTTTGCGCAAATGTCTTGTTGTGTTAGATGATGATATAATGAAAAGAATAGCAATGATTTGTGATAAATTTCAGGAACTATCGTTTGCAGATATACAGCAATTACAACCGCTTATACTGTATCTTCTTGAGATGGAAAGGATTGATGGGAAAGAGGAGCAGTACAAAGAACATATGCAATTTGCAGAGAAATTATTATATGGAGATAAGCAATTTGCAAATGATTTGATTATTGAAAAGATTAAGAAAGATATATCAGATTTTTCATATTCTAATGCACGAGAATTAATAAATCAAATAGAAGAGATTAATTGGTTATATAAGGTCAAAAAAGCCGGATTATATAAACAATTGGATGAAGGAAGATCTGCTGATATTATTTTGAAACAATGTGCAGCAGAATTGGCTCAAATGAAAATTGGGGATAAAGTTTATGCATCCTACTTGGGATACTTGAATTTATGTTATCGTATAGATAAATGGGAAATAGATGATATTTTTTCCGATAAGGAGTGGTATAAGGAAGAATATAATACAAGGCATATTATTGTAAAACAGAGAGAAGAATTGGGTCAAATGTTTTTTGATGACGATTGTAAAAATGATGAAGTAATACCATTTAATCTGAATAGCTCCAGAGGGATTACCTATCATATAGGAATGGATGTTTTGTATTTGAAAAGTTTTAACTTTTTATTATCAATTGATACGTTATGTCTACCGGCTTTTGGAGATCAAGCAAAACTATTTCCAAGGGTAATTCATAAGGTAATAGGATCAAGTCTAAATACAAGCTGGAAATTGTCATTGGCAGCGAGGACGAATGAAGAAAAGATAATAGATCGGATATTTAATCGTGAGATGCTGGCACAACTTGATGTAGATGGGGTTAAGAAAACTTTTGATGATTTAATGGAACTAGAAAGAACTTTTGCTGATACAGATTCTTATATCTATAAAAAGCATATTCTTACTATAAAAAATGTATATGATATTATGTCCAGATTAGTTGTTTTTTTAGATGATGATGATATTATTCATTTTATAAAGCGTTTATGCAGGTTTGGCAAACATGATTATGAGATTGTATGCAGTGAAATAGGAAAAGTATTGGATAGGATAAAGAAACGTTTTAATAAGAAAATAGGTACAGAGCTACAGGAATATATTTTTGTTCTGTTTAACGTAAAGTGTGGGTTAGTTTCTTTTTTTGAAGATATTGATATTAACATTAATGATGAGAGCAAAGATAAATATTATAAAAATGCACTTATGATGTTGAACAATGAAGATTCTGAAATTCGAGATTACGGGGTTAAACATTTGCTGTTATTATGGCGTAGTTTGCCATTAGAAACATATGAAAAAGAGATTTCGAAAAGATTATGGAATAATGTAATAAAAGAATTACCTAAGTCAGAGTGTTTTTATCCAGATGTATGGGAAAGGCTTCCACATCCTTCAGAGGTTGAGTTTTCAGAATTATATTATACGTTATTATGTAATAGCAGTGTTAAAGAAGATAATCTGGTTGGTAGCAATAATGTAAATATATATTGCAATGTCTTTTATAGATTTTCTTCATTTAGTTTTAAAGAGTGTAAAAAGCCTATTTTGGATAAAGATATTCTTATAAATTTTTTAACTCAAATAGAAGTTTATGTTGAGAAACATAAAAGTACGTTAGAAGATAGGCGAGATTTTTTAGGGGAAAGGGCAATAGAAGAGCAAAAATTTTTGAATTTATCACAATTGTTAGCAATGATATATATGGAAGCTTTTTTAGCTAGTATGGTTGAAAGCGTAATCATGTATATAGATGCATTAGATAAGAAATTAGAAATTCTAGGAATAAATAGAAGCGCATTATATATGGCTAAATCAATTGAGCAGAGAAAATACGATTTGTGTATAAATATTTTTGAAAGTATAATTATGTCAAGAGAACATAAATTATATCCAAGCGCATTCTTGGGACTTGAATTTTTGTTAAGCTATATTGATAAAGTATATGAAAAAAAAGAAGTAGTGATGAGTCATATAAACAATTTTATCTATAGTATAAAATATATGGATGTGGAATGTGCAAAAAAACTTTGGCGTGAATTATCTCTATTGATTAAGCATCCGTTTTTTTACACTAAAGAGGAGCAGGCTATAATTGCCGTTACGGCGGAAAAATGTGTTGATATATATTTACCACGCGCTCAGCAGGGAGAACGTTTTTATCTTGATTGTATTTACAATTGTGTGGAAACAATGAAGAAATATGTAGATATTTTGAAAGATAGTGGAATACAAATTTTTAAAGAATTGAATGAATGCATAGAAACGATTAAGCAAATAAAAAATTTAGAAATATGTAATATTTGGTCATGTAATGAAGAGTCATCAAAGTAAATTCGCTACATATGTTTGGTGAAGACTTAATTATTTTAAGAGGGACAAATCAGTGAAAAAGAAAAAGGAAGTATCTATCATACGTTCTTCAGCAGCAGAATATTTGACTTTTATTACAGCTACTGGTGAAAGTGATGTGAATGCAATCTATTTTGATGAAAATGTCTGGCTTACTCAGAAAACAATGGGTTTGCTTTATAATGTGGAAACGCATACCATTAATTATCATTTGAAGAAAATCTTTGCGGATGGTGAACTGGAAGAAGTTTCAGTTATTCGAAAATTTCGAATAACTGCTTCCGATGGAAAATGCTATAATATAAATCATTATAATTTGAAAGCCATCATTGCTGTAGGAAATAAAGTTGATTCTGCGAGGGCAGTTCAATTCCGAAAGTGGGCAAATGGAGTTATAGAGGAATTTACGATTAAAGGATTTGCAATGGACGATGAACGCCTGAAAAATTTTGGAACCGTTTTGACGAAAGACTATTTTGAAGAACAGTTACAAAGAATTCGGGAGATTCGGTTATCTGAAAGAAAGTTTTATCAGAAAGTTACTGATATATACGCTACAAGTATAGACTATGATTCCAAAGCGCAAACTACCAGGCAGTTTTTTGCGAAGGTGCAGAATCAGCTGCACTGGGCAATTCATGGGAAAACAGCGGCAGAAGTGATTTATCATAGAGCGCATAGTGAGAAAGAACATATGGGACTCCAGACATGGAAAGATTCTCCAAATGGAAAAATTCAGAGGTTTGATGTTGTTGTGGCAAAAAACTATTTGACCGAGGAAGAGTTATCAGCGATGTCAAGAATTGTAAATGCTTATTTAGATCTTGCAGAACTGCGTGCAGAAGAACAGATTCCAATGACGATGGAAGATTGGGCGGAACAGTTTGAGGGGATTTTAAAGTTGTCAAAAAAGGAAATTTTGACACATGCAGGAACTATTTCTGCCAGAATAGCAGAACAGCATGCACTAAGCGAATTTGAGAAATATCGGGTAAAGCAGGATCGAATGTATCAGAGTGATTTTGATCGCATGCTTTTAGAAATAGAGGGAGAGGATGTTAGTAAAAACGAAAATTCGTAATAGTCTTGAGAATTATAGTGAAAATCATGATGCGGAGGTATTGCTATGAATAAATTTGTTTTAAAGGCCCCCTACAAGCCTACAGGCGACCAGCCGCAGGCCATAGCCGAGCTGGTGAAAGGCTTCAAGGAGGGCAATCAATTCCAGACTTTACTAGGGGTTACGGGTTCCGGCAAGACATTTACGATGGCGAATGTCATTCAGGAATTGCAGAAGCCGACGCTGGTCATCGCCCACAACAAGACGCTTGCGGCGCAGCTCTACGGAGAATTCAAGGAGATGTTCCCGGAGAATGCCGTGGAATACTTTGTGTCCTACTACGACTATTACCAACCGGAAGCTTATGTTCCTTCTACTGACACCTATATTGCCAAGGATTCATCGATCAATGACGAGATTGACAAGCTGCGTCTTTCTGCCACGGCGGCTCTGGTGGAGCGCAAGGATGTGATCATCATATCCAGTGTGTCGTGCATCTATGGTCTTGGAAGTCCTATAGATTACAAGAATATGATGCTGTCACTGAGACCAGGCATGGAAAGGGACAGGGATGAGGTGATTCGCAAACTGATCGATATCCAGTATACCAGAAATGACATGGATTTTCAGAGAGGGACTTTCAGAGTACGGGGAGACGTGGTTGAAATTTTTCCGGCAAACTACGGAGAGACGGCAATACGAGTAGAATTTTTCGGAGACGAGGTGGACAGAATAACGGAGATTGATGTACTAACCGGGGAGATCAAAAGCCACTTGGAGCATATGGCAGTATTTCCGGCTTCTCATTATGTCGTGTCTCCAGAAAAAATCCGCCAGGCTGCAGTGGAAATTGAACAGGAGATGGAGGAACGAGTCAAATATTTCAAAGGGGAGGACAAGCTGTTGGAGGCGCAACGCATCGCAGAACGCACCAATTTTGACATTGAAATGCTCAAAGAAACTGGGTTCTGCAGTGGAATTGAGAATTACTCCCGCTTTCTTTCCGGATTGCAGCCAGGGGAAGCGCCCAATACCCTGATGGACTATTTTCCAGAAGAATTTCTAATCATTGTGGATGAGTCCCATATCACCATTCCCCAGGTGCGGGGCATGTATGCGGGAGACCAGTCACGCAAAAGCACGCTGGTAGATTATGGATTCCGCCTGCCCTCGGCAAAGGATAACCGCCCCTTGAATTTTCAAGAGTTTGAAAGTAAAATAGATCAGATGCTATTTGTATCGGCTACGCCAAATGTCTACGAGAAAGAACATGAGCTTTTGCGTGCGGAACAGATTATCCGTCCTACTGGGCTGCTTGATCCAGAAGTGGATGTCCGCCCGGTAGAGGGGCAGATTGATGACTTGATCGGAGAGGTGAATAAGGAGGTTTCCAAGAAGCATAAGGTACTGATTACCACGCTGACAAAGAAGATGGCGGAGGATTTGACAGATTATATGCGCGAGGTGGGAATCCGGGTGAAGTACTTGCACTCTGATATTGACACTTTGGAGCGGGCAGAGATTATCCGTGATCTGCGACTCGACGTTTTTGACGTTCTGGTGGGCATTAATCTGCTACGGGAAGGGCTTGACATACCAGAAATTACCTTGGTTGCTATTTTGGATGCAGATAAAGAAGGGTTCCTGCGGTCTGAGACATCCCTAATTCAGACCATTGGACGTGCGGCGAGAAACTCAGAGGGGCATGTGATTATGTATGCGGACAGCATCACGGATTCCATGCGGGTAGCAATTGACGAGACAAACCGTAGGAGAAGCAAGCAGGAGGCATACAATAAAGAACATGGGATCACGCCGACCACGATTCAGAAATCCGTTCGGGAATTGATCAGCATTTCCAAAAAGGTTGCCAAAGAAGAATGCCAATTCCAAAAAGATCCAGAATCCATGAGCAAGAAAGAATTAGAAAAACTGGTTGCAGAAATTCAGAAAAAGATGCAGTCTGCAGCGGCAGAATTGAACTTCGAGGCGGCGGCAGATCTGCGTGACAAGATGATAGAATTGAAAAAGAATCTCAGAGATATGTAAAGCTATGCAGAAATGAAATTGGCCCCTGCGTTTCGGGCGTTCGAGAGCTTGTATGGCAAATCTACGAAAAAGGAGTTTACCACTTATGGCAAAAGCAGAAAAGAATTTCATTAAGATACGGGGAGCAAACGAACATAACCTGAAAAACCTTGATGTGGACATACCCAGAAATGAGTTTGTCGTGCTGACAGGATTGAGTGGTTCAGGCAAGTCTTCCCTTGCCTTTGACACCATCTATGCAGAGGGGCAGCGCAGGTATATGGAATCTTTGTCTTCTTATGCAAGACAGTTTTTGGGGCAGATGGAGAAGCCGGACGTGGAGAAGATCGAGGGGCTTTCTCCAGCCATTTCCATCGACCAGAAGTCTACAAACCGCAATCCCAGGTCAACGGTGGGTACAGTCACTGAAATATATGATTATTTTCGTCTGTTATATGCAAGGATTGGAATTCCGCATTGTCCTAGCTGTGGAAAAGAGATTAAGAAACAGTCGGTAGACCAGATGGTAGATCAGATTATGTCACTGCCGCAGGGAAGCAAGATCCAGCTCTTGGCCCCGGTGGTACGGGGACGGAAAGGGACGCATCAGAAGCTATTGGAGCAGGCAAAGCGAAGCGGCTATGTCCGGGTACAGGCAGATGGAAATATTTATGATTTGACAGAAGAAATTCCACTCGATAAAAATATCAGACACAATATTGAGATCGTGGTCGACCGTCTGGTAGTAAAGCCTGGGATTGAAAAGCGCCTTACCGACTCAGTGGAAAATGTTTTGGAGCTTGCGGAAGGACTTATGACTGTGGATGTCATAGGTGAGGACCCCATCAATTTTTCGCAGAGTTTTTCCTGTCCAGATTGCGGCATCAGCATTGACGAGATTGAACCCAGAAGCTTTTCATTCAATAATCCTTTTGGCGCCTGTAAAGACTGCTTTGGACTGGGCTATAAGATGGAATTTGACTTGGATCTGATGATTCCTGATAAAACGCTCAGTATAGGCGAGGGTGCAATCCAGGTGATGGGCTGGCAGTCGTGTACGGACAAGGGAAGCTTTACCAATGCGATACTTATGGCTTTGGCAAAAAAATATGATTTTGACCTTGAGACTCCTTTTGAGAAACTTCCTAAAAAGGTTCAGAATGTCCTAATTAATGGCACTGGCGGAAAAGAGGTCAAGGTACATTACAAAGGGCAGCGCGGAGAAGGCGTCTATGACGTGGCATTTGAGGGATTGGTTAGAAATGTGGAAAGACGTTACCGGGAGACAGGTTCCGATATCATGAAGCAGGAATATGAACAGTTTATGCGGGTAACGCCTTGTAAAACCTGCAAAGGGCAGAGGCTGAAGCGGGAGGCGCTTTCTGTGACCATTTCCGGGAAAAATATTCACGAAGTTACCTCGATGTCGATTCGCAAGCTCCAAAGTTTTTTGTCGGAGATGGAACTGACAAAACAGCAGCAACTGATTGGCGCTCAGGTGTTGAAGGAAATCCGGGCCAGAGTTGGATTTCTGGTGGACGTGGGGCTGGATTATCTGACGCTTTCCAGGGGAACAGGGACTTTGTCCGGCGGGGAGGCTCAGCGTATTCGTCTTGCCACTCAGATCGGTTCCGGGCTTGTGGGCGTTGCTTATATTTTGGACGAGCCGAGCATCGGACTGCATCAGCGGGACAATGACAAGCTTTTGAATACCTTGAGGAATCTCAAAGAACTTGGAAATACTCTGATCGTAGTCGAGCATGACGAGGATACCATGCTGGCAGCAGACCATATTGTGGATATCGGTCCAGGAGCAGGAGAGCATGGCGGGGAGTTAGTGGCTCAGGGAACTGCCCAGGAGATTATGCAAAATCCCCATTCTGTTACCGGAGCCTATCTCAGTGGAAAAATTAAAATTCCAGTGCCGGAAAACAGGAGAAAGCCTACAGGATTTCTTAAAATCAAAGGAGCGAAAGAGAATAATCTGCAGAATATCAACGTAAATATTCCTCTTGGAGTCATGACCTGCATCACAGGGGTATCTGGATCAGGAAAATCTTCGCTGACCAATGAGATTTTGTATAAACGCCTTGCAAGGGACCTGAACCGCGCAAGAATCATTCCTGGCAAGCACAAGTCCATCGAAGGAATGGAACAATTGGACAAAGTGATTGATATTGACCAGTCTCCCATTGGCAGGACGCCCCGTTCCAATCCTGCGACGTATACGGGAGTGTTTGACCAAATCCGGGATTTGTTTGCGGCGACCCCAGACGCCAAGGCAAAAGGGTACGCCAAAGGAAGATTCAGCTTTAATGTAAAGGGAGGAAGGTGCGAGGCATGCGCCGGGGACGGAATATTAAAAATAGAGATGCATTTTTTGCCAGATGTGTATGTGCCTTGTGAAGTCTGCGGCGGAAAACGGTATAACCGTGAGACATTAGAAGTGAAGTATAAGGGAAAAAGCATCTTCGATGTGCTTGATATGACGGTAGAGGAGGCGCTGCAGTTTTTTGAAAATGTGCCTTCTATTCATAGAAAGATTGAAACGCTTTATGATGTCGGGCTTTCCTATATCAAGCTGGGTCAGCCCTCTACCACGTTATCCGGTGGTGAAGCCCAGCGGATAAAGCTTGCTACGGAGCTGAGCAGGCGCAGTACGGGAAAGACGATTTATATCCTCGATGAGCCAACCACTGGGCTGCATTTTGCAGACGTGCACAAATTGACGGAGATTTTACAGCGTCTCGCAGAAGGAGGCAACACGGTGGTGGTGATTGAACATAACCTGGATGTGATTAAAACAGCCGATTATATTATTGACATGGGTCCGGAAGGGGGAGACGGCGGTGGCAAAGTGATCGCCAAGGGAACGCCAGAGCAAGTGGCAGAGGCGGAAGGTTCCTATACCGGAAAATATGTCAAAAAATACCTACAGAAATAGATGTCCGTCCGTTATCAACAGAACAACCTGCCATTATTTGAAATGGCGATTATTTCAAGAATTGTCAGCGAGCGGAAAAATTGGAAGAAGCGGTTGCGTCAGTGAAATTATGCGGAGGTGCTTTGGTATGAAGGAGAGAATCATAATACCTGTCTTTTTGGCAGGTATGATACTGTTGCCTGGATGCGGCAGTGACAAAATGAAAGATGGATATTATAAGGCGGAGATGGCGGAGTTTTCTCATGGCTGGAAGGAGTATGTCTGCATTGAGGTTGAAGATGACACGATTGTATCAGTGGAATTTAATGCCAAAGATTCCAGTGGATTTGTCAAGGCTTTGGATAATGAATATATGCACAATATGGGGCTTACGGATGGGACATATCCCAATCAGTATACCAGGCGGTATGTGCAGCAGCTGATAGAGGGACAAAAGGATACTAAGGTGGAACTAATGACCGGGGCGACTGATTCTGGTGATAATTTTGCAAAATTAGTTCCAGCCGTGATGGAACAGGCAAGGAAAGGCGATCCCAGGGTAGTACAGGTGAAATGAGCCGTAATTTTCATCCAATTCACAGGGGGGATTCACAGTGTCATTCATCTTGACAGGTTACGGATGAAGCTTATATGGAACCTGGAGCTTTGGAGAATGGAGAATCATGGAGGAAAAGCAAGTACTGTTGAATAATATTGATAAAATACATACTACGGAGTTGGGAATTGACAGAATTAAGAGAAATTTAAAATGGGATTGCGAAGATGATGTAGTGCAATACTGTAAAAATAAGATTATTGATCAGAATTGCATCATTTACCAGCAAGGTAAAAATTGGTATTGCGAGCTTGACAATATAAAGATAACGGTAAACGCATACAGCTATACGATCATCACGGCACATATTATGAAACAGCGTTATTGAGAAGATTGGTGGTAACTTGACCGCACAGGAGGAAATAAAATGGCTATGCGGAGCATGCCGCATAGCCTCAATTTCGGGGAGTACCTCCTGGATTCTCAAGAATCCAGGAAGCATGAGTTATGAAAAATTATATTAGCTTGGTAGCTAGTACATGATTTAGTATAACCGCAGTTTGTGTCCGATATGTGAAAAAAGAAAAAAGATTTTCAAAAGAATATAAAATATTTATAAATTTCTTTAAGAAGATCCTGGGAAAAAGTGAAAGGATAGAGGTTTTTTTCGATTTTAGAAAAAAATGCTTTGAAAATTGGGCGTGATTGTATATAATGTAGTTATATATGGAAAAATAGAGTTATTATGTTTGCCAGTAAATGCGAGAGCGTGACCTGCAAAGCAGGATTCTTTCTTATAAAGACACGAAAGGGGACAGATAAAATGTCAACAGATATCGGAATCGATTTGGGAACAGCAAGTATACTTGTTTATATAAAAGGAAAAGGCGTCGTGTTAAAAGAACCGTCCGTGGTTGCATTTGACAGAGATACCAATAAGATTAAGGCCATTGGAGAAGAGGCCCGTCTGATGCTTGGAAGGACTCCCGGAAACATTGTTGCGGTAAGACCTTTGCGCCAAGGGGTTATCTCTGACTACACAGTGACCGAAAAAATGTTAAAGTACTTTATACAGAAAGCTCTTGGAAAGAAAAGCTTCCGCAAGCCCAGAATCAGCGTGTGCGTGCCAAGCGGCGTTACTGAAGTGGAAAAGAAAGCGGTGGAAGACGCTACCTATCAGGCGGGAGCAAGGGAAGTATCCATTATTGAGGAACCGATTGCGGCAGCCATTGGCGCAGGCGTGGATATCGCAAAGCCCTGTGGCAACATGATCGTGGACATCGGAGGCGGTACGGCGGATATTGCCGTGATTTCTCTGGGGGGGACTGTGGTAAGTACTTCCATTAAGATTGCAGGGGATGATTTTGACGAGGCAATCGTCCGATATATGAGAAAGAAACATAATCTTCTCATTGGCGAACGTACCGCAGAGGATATTAAGATTAAAATAGGGACCTGTTTTCCGTTGGCACAGAATGACACTATGGATGTAAGAGGACGCAACTTGGTGACAGGCCTCCCCAAGACAGTTTCTGTATCTTCTGAGGAGACGGAAGAGGCCTTGCGCGAGGCGACTCTTCAAATTGTGGAGGCAGTCCACAACGTGTTAGAAAAGACTCCGCCAGAGTTGGCAGCGGATGTTGCAGACAGGGGAATCATACTGACGGGAGGAGGAGCGCTGCTTAGAGGCTTGGAGGAGTTGATCGAGGACAGGACCGGAATCAATACGATGACGGCGGAAGAACCAATGACCTGCGTGGCAATCGGCACAGGAAAATATGTGGAATTTTTATCAGGTGCCGGCAGGAGAGAAGATTAACAGGCAATAGCAGGAAAAGGAGCAGGAGAATATGGTAAAAGGATTATATACTGCATACACTGGCATGATTAACCAGCAGAACAGGATGGACGTACTCACGAATAATCTAGCTAATTCAGCGACCAATGGGTTTAAGAAAGAAGGTTCCACCTCTCAGTCTTTTGATGAGGAATTGGCGATTAAGATTAAGGATACGTCAGCTTATGGCTTGCCCGTAGCGCTGGGAGATGTTTCCTTGGGAGTCAAAGTTGGCGAGTGTTATACGGATTATGGACAGGGGTCTTTCCGGGTTACGGACAATGTTTATGACATGGCAATTGATGGAGATGGCTTTTTCGCCATTTCCTTTACCAATAAGGCGGGAGAAACGTCCGTGAAATATACCAGAGACGGCGCCTTTACCGTGAACCGGGAAGGCTATCTGATGACGAAAGACGGAGATTTCGTGCTCAATCAGGCCGCTGCCCAGGCAGGCAATCCAGGTCAGGCGGGATACATACAGGTAAATCCGAATCTGCCCTTGGTGGTCGATGAAAATGGATATTATTATCAGAATGACCAGTTGCTGGGACAGATCGGCCTGGTGGATTTTGCGGATTATAATTTCCTGGAAAAATATGGAGAGAATATGTATGATTTGGCAGCAGGCGGGCAGGTACAGCTGTCCGAAGCCCAGATTACTCAAGGGACATTGGAAATGTCCAATGTCAATGTAGTTTCCGAGATGGTGGAGATGATCAACATCACCCGGGCATATGAAGCAAATCAGAAGATTATCCAGACGATAGACGGAACGCTGGATAAAGCAGTTAATACGATAGGCAAGGCATAGAAAGGGGTTGTTTTCAGATGATGAGATCATTGTGGTCGGCAGCATCCGGCATGATTTCGCAACAGACGGCAGTGGATACCATTGCAAATAATCTGGCAAACGTAAATACTACTGGTTATAAAAATGAGAAAGCGGAATTTAAGTCTTTGCTGTATCAGACTTTGCAGACAAGGACTACTACGGCAAACGGCGAGGAAAAGCCGATACCAGCCCAGGTAGGACTGGGAACCAGAATTGCGGCGATTACCTCTAATTTTACTCAGGGACCGCACCTGGCCAGCGAGAGCTATACGGCAATGGCGATTAACGGAGACGGATTCTTTGCGGTGAGAGGCGCGGACGGCAATACATATTACACTCGAAACGGTGATTTTAAGCTGAGTGTTGGCGCGGACGGCAATCTTACCTTGGTAACTTCCGATGGCTTTCCGGTGTTGGATACAAACGGCAATTCTATACAAGTTCCAGGCGGCGTCAATGCAAGCAAGATGATGGTGACGTCAGAGGGAGCTTTCGGATATCTGGACGCTCAGAATAATTTCGTGGATTTGAATCAGTCTATCGGCTTGTTCCAGTTTAACAATCCGGCAGGACTTGAGAAATTGTCCAACAGCCTTTTGAACGTTACAGACGCTTCAGGTCAGCCATTGAATGAGGCGAACACGCCTAATCTGGTGTTGAGCAGCATTCGCCAGGGATATTTGGAAGGGTCTAACGTGCAGGTGGCAGATGAAATGGTGAATCTGATCGTGGCACAGAGGGCGTATGAGATGAATTCCAAAGCAATCCAGGCGTCAGATGACATGTTAGGGCAGGCAAACCAGTTAAAGCGGTAATGTAAGTAAACTTTCTGCGGCAGGTAGAGAGGCAGAAGGCTTAGTACAATAAGAAAGAAGGATATGATATGAGTCTTACGATTGATGGCTTAAGTTCATTATATGATACGAAATCAACCGCCAACTCCGCAAATAAGCTGGAGGATACCTTGAATTCTGATTTATCAGCCGCTACAGAAGATGAATTGATGGCGGTCTGCAAGGACTTTGAAGCATATTTTACGGAGCAGATGTTTAAGGCGATGCAGAAAATGATCCCAGAATCAGAGAGCGTCTCTTCCTCCAACAGGCAGCTTCAGGATTATTATAAAGAGCAGATGGTTCAGGGATTGGCAGAACAGTCAGCACAAGGAGAGGGGCTTGGACTTGCGCAGATGCTATATGAGCAGATGAAGCGCAACTATGGTCTGGAGTAGAAAAATGCCGACGCTGAAGGGATATGTAGAACATATCGTATATCAGAACAGTGAGAATGGTTATACGGTGCTGGATCTGGTAAGTGAGGAAGAAGAGATTACCTGCGTGGGGAATTTTCACGGGGTAGCAGAAGGGGAATCCCTAGAGCTCATAGGGGAGTACAGTGACCATCCTTCCTATGGCAGACAGTTTAAGATGATGTCTTTTGAGGTGCAACCGCCAGAGGACGTCTTGTCAATAGAACGATATCTTGGCTCCGGCGCTGTTAAAGGCGTCGGAGCTGCTTTAGCAGCAAGGATCGTACGCCGGTTTCAGGAGGAAACGTTTCGTATCATAGAGGAAGAGCCGGAACGTCTGGCGGAGGTCAAGGGCATCAGTCAGAGGAAGGCGATGGAGATTGCAGATCAGGTGGAAAGAAAGCGGGAATTGCGCCAGGCGATGATTTTCCTGCAGCAATATGGTATTTCTCAAAAATTAGCTGCAAAAATTTACCAGACTTACCAACAGGAATTATACAGTATATTAAAAGAAAACCCATACCGCCTGGCAGATGATATCCAGGGTGTGGGTTTTCGCATTGCAGATGAAATTGCTTCCAGAGTCGGGATTCATGCGGATTCTGATTTCCGGATTCGAAGCGGGATTTTATATACGCTGCTTCAGGCGTCTTTGGAGGGACATACCTGCTTGCCGAGGCAGGCGCTGAATCAGAGGTCAAGCCGGCTTTTGGAGATAGAGCCTCAATACATCGAAAAGCACTACATGGACCTTGCCATTGATAAGAAGCTGGTGATCAAGGAGCGGGAGGGGGAGCAGTATATTTATGCTGCCAAGCATTATTATATGGAGATGAATACGGCGGCGATGCTCAAAGAATTGGACGTTGCTTATGACGTGCCTCAAATCGAAATAGAGAGTCGGATCCGGGGTATTGAAAAGAGTACTGGCATGGAATTAGATCAACTTCAAGCGCAGGCGGTAATCGAAGCTGCCTGTAATGGCTTGATGGTGATTACCGGGGGGCCAGGCACGGGAAAGACCACGACCATCAATGCCATCATACGGTATTTTGAGCAGGAAGGGATGGACATTTTTTTAGCAGCTCCTACTGGCCGGGCCGCCAAGCGCATGAGCGAGACTACCGGGTTTGAGGCAAGGACCATACACCGGATGCTGGAATTGAATGGAGGAGTGGAAGGCAATGCCGGATTTGAGCGCAACGAACAGAATCCCTTAGAGACTGATGTGATTATCGTGGATGAGATGTCGATGGTGGACAGTTCGCTGATGCATGCGATGCTCAAAGCAGTGGCGGCGGGGACGCGCCTGATCCTGGTAGGAGATGTGAACCAGCTTCCGAGCGTGGGGGCTGGAAGCGTACTGAAAGATATTATAGAATCTAAGCAGTTTCATGTTGTCTGCCTTACAAAGATTTTCCGTCAGGCCGCTCAGAGTGATATTATTGTCAATGCCCATAAGATTAATAAAGGACAAGAAGTTGTTTTGGATAATAAGAGCATGGATTTCTTTTTTCTGAAACGTTTTGACGCCAATGTCATTATCAGCGTGGTGATTCAACTGATTCAGCAGAAGCTTCCAAAATTCGTGAATGCAGAACCTTTTGACATCCAGGTGCTTACTCCGATGAGGAAAGGGCTGCTTGGCGTAGAACGTTTGAATCATATCTTTCAGCAGTATCTGAATCCGCCACAGATAGACAAAGCGGAAAAGGAGCATGGCGATATCGTGTTTCGAGAAGGGGACAAAGTGATGCAGATCAAGAATAATTATCAGTTGGAATGGGAAATCTGCAGCAAATATGGCATTGCCATTGATAAAGGCATGGGGGTATTTAATGGGGATATGGGCATCATCCGCAAAATCAATGCATATCAGGAAGTTGTGACGGTGGAATTTGACGAGTGCAAAATGGTGGATTATACGTTTAAGCAATTGGACGAGCTGGAGCTTGCCTATGCCATAACGATTCACAAATCCCAAGGAAGCGAATATCCGGCTGTGGTGATTCCTTTGCTTACAGGGCCGAAGATGCTGATGAACCGTAATCTTCTCTATACAGCTGTAACTCGGGCAAAGAAGTGTGTGACCCTGGTGGGAAATGATGCGACGTTCCATCAGATGATTGAAAATGCCAGTGAGCAGAAGCGTTATACTGGCTTGAAAGAGCGGCTTGAGGAGGTTGCTAAGTTTTAGGAAATTAACAATATTTTAAGAAAATATTTATGGAATCATGGTGCGAAGTGTGATACTATCATAAAGACTTACGAGAGAGATTTTTAGGTAAGTGATGCATATATATAAAGAAAATCTGCGGCATCTTTTCTTTCCGCCCAGGTGTCCTTTTTGTGACAAAGTCCTGTTTTCTTCCCTCTTTATTCCCCAAGAGCGTGTATGTTCGTCTTGTGTCAGAAGGCCAGAGCATGTCCAGGAGCCTTCTTGCAAGAAATGCGGGAAGCCATTGAGTGACCAGCGCCAGGAATACTGTTTTGACTGCAAGGGGTGCCTGTATGAATTTCGGCAGGGAAAGGCACTGTGGGTATATCAGGGGGTGGCAAAAACTTCCATTTATCGTTTCAAATATCATGGGCGCAGAGAGTATGCGCATTATTACGGGGCGGAGCTGGTCCGGCATTATGGAGCATGGATAAAACGGAGTCAGATTGACGGGCTGGTACCGATCCCATTGTCCCAAAAGAAGCTTAGAAGGCGGGGATACAACCAAGCGGCATTGGTTGCTAGAGAAATTAGCCGCCGCACCGGCATCCTGGCGTATGAGGACTTGCTGATCCGGGTGCGTGACACCAAGGCGCAGAAGAAATTAAATCAGACAGAACGCAAAAATAATTTGAAAAGGGCTTTTAAAACGAAGGAAAATAAGGTACAATTAAACCATATCTTATTAATAGATGATATATACACAACAGGAAGTACGATGAATGAAGCGGCGGGCGAATTGAAGCGGGCAGGCGTGGCGGAAGTTTATTGCCTGAGCATCAGCATCGGAAAAGGTTATCAGGAGGAATAAAGGTATGGACGTTAGAAATTGCAAAGGCTGTGGAAGGCTTTTTAATTATGTGCAGGGACCGCCATTGTGTTCCGGCTGTATTTCAAAACTCGAAGAGAAGTTTCAGCAGGTAAAGGCTTTTTTGAAAGATAATCCCAATGCGTCATTGAGCGTGGTGGCGGAAGAAAATGAGGTTTCCGTAAAACAGATTAAACAGTGGGTAAGGGAAGAACGTCTTTCATTCACGGAAGAGTCTCAGATTACCCTGGAATGTGAAGGATGCGGAGCAAAAGTATTAACTGGGAGATTCTGCGAAAAGTGCAAGGCAACGCTCCACAATGACCTGTCTGGCGCCATCAAACGGCCTACGGGGTCGCTGGCATCAAAACCGAAGGACAGTCATGGAAAGGACCGGATGAGATTTCTGGATAATTAAGGATTGCCGGATGGTGTAAGCTATGCTGAATGAAGAACGGATTCGCCTTATGACAAAGATGGCCTGTTATGAAGAGGGGATAGGCAAAAAATACATGCCCATCAAACAATATTACCGAAGAGATTATGTGAGTTATCAGATGTTAAAGACCTTGATTACCTCAACGATAGCATTCGGTCTTTTGTTTGTTTGCTGGATATTGTACGATATGGAATCTATAACAGAGGCTCTTGGGAACGGTGATCTTGCAGCCTTTGGAATTTCTATTTTGGTTAAGTATGTCATTTTCGCCGTTATATACCAGATAATTGCTTTTCTGGTATATAATCGGCGTTATACAAAGGCGACGGCAAGTGTGAAAGAGTATTATTTCTTTTTGAAGAAAGCACAGAAGCTTCAGGAGAAAGAAGACAGGACACGGCCTTTGGAGGATGGGAAATGACAGGTTTGTTGGAACTGAGAGAAAGACTGCGGAATTTATATGGAAAATGTGAGATTTATATCAGGGCCGGCGTGAAGTTTGTATTGGGGCTGGCGGTATTTATCCTTATCAACGGTCAGCTGGGATATATGGATCGGCTGGACCATCCAGCAGTAACATTGATTTTGGCTCTGATTTGTTCTTTTCTGCCACTTAATATAATGTCACTGCTTGCAGGCGCCGTGATTTTAATACATTTATCAGCGCTGTCACTGGAGGTCTGCGTGACTGCGTTTTGCCTGTTTCTGCTGTTGTTTTTTATTTATGGAAAATATGCGTCTAAGAATGACGGTATTTTGATTTTAACGCCAATTCTTTGCTTTTTCAAAGTGCCGCAGGTAATGCCGGTAGCTTGCGGCTTGCTGCGCAGGCCTGCAGAGTATTTATCGATTGTATGCGGCGTGACCGCTTATTATTATTTAGAAGGGGTCAATGGCAATATTGCCAGCTTTACTTCTACGGAAGAAGCGGAAATATTAGCGAAGTTTTCAGCAATTTTGAAAACGCTGACAGGAAACAAAGAGATGTACCTGGTGCTTGCGGCGTTCTTGATTACCTCGCTGACGGTATATTTGATACGCAGGCAGTCTATAGATCATGCATGGAGAATCGGGCTCCTGTTGGGTAATCTGCTTCAAATGATTATTTTGTTGATAGGGTATGTCCTGCTTGGAAAGCCGGAGAAAATCTTCTGGGTGGTTGCAGGTTCTGCAATATCAGTGGCAGTATCTCTGATTTTGGAATTTCTTTTCTATAATTTGGATTATTCCAGAATTGAAAGGGTACAATTTGAAGATGATGAATATTATTATTTTGTAAAGGCAGTTCCCAAGATGTATGTGGCGAGAAAAGATAAACGGGTCAAGAGAATTACCCATAGAAGGAAGACAGTCAGCCGCAGGGAACTGGCGGAGGAGCTGGAGATTGATCAGGATTTGCTGAATTAAGTAAGAAAGGAATGAAGTTATGATACAGGAATTGTTCGCAAGCGTAAATTCTTTTGCGTCCAAATATCTGTTTTGGGTTGACAGCCCCCAGATTACAAAAATTGATATTGTGGAAATTATTATCATTTCATTCCTGATTTATAATATCCTGATATGGATTAAAAGGACCAGGGCCTGGAATCTGCTCAAGGGCATCATTGTGGTAGTGGTCTTTATCCTGATGGCCGCAATATTTCAGATGAATACCATTTTGTGGATTGCAGGCAAGACTATCAATGTCGCAGTGATTGCCATTATCATTGTCTTTCAGCCTGAATTGCGCCGGGCGCTGGAGATGTTGGGACGTAAGAATTTCCTGACAGCGTTGTTTTCTTTTGATTCTCAAAAGAACCAGGAAAGGTTCAGCGAGCGGGTTACCAATGAATTGGTAAAAGCTACCTATGAAATGGCGAAGGTTAAGACGGGCGCATTGATCGTGGTAGAACAGGACGTGGTACTTGGAGAATATGAAAGAACTGGGATTGCGCTGGACTCCTTGGTGTCCAGCCAGCTTTTGATTAATATATTTGAACATAACACGCCGTTGCATGATGGAGCTGTAATTATGCGGGGCAATAGAATCGTTTCGGCTACCTGTTACCTTCCTCTTTCTGACAATATGGAATTGAGCAAGGAACTGGGAACTCGTCACCGGGCGGCGGTGGGCATCAGCGAAGTGTGCGATGCGCTGACGATTGCAGTGTCGGAGGAGACAGGAAATGTGTCCATTGCGATCGGAGGGGAGCTGTATCGGAATGTGGATGCAGAATATCTGAAAGGGAAGCTGAATTTTATTCGGAAAGGCGCAATGGATGTGACCAGGTTCCGGATCTGGAAAAGGAGGATGAAGCATGTTTCGAAAAATAATGAAGCATCTGGCAAATAATCCGGGCCTCAAGCTGCTCTCCCTCCTAATTTCCGTTGTCATCTGGCTTGCGGTGGTCAATGTGGCGGATCCAGAGGGGACCAAGTCTTTTTCCATTCCCGTGGAGATTTTAAATAAAGATGTGATAACGGAGATGGGGAAGGTTCCTAATGTGGTAGGAGATACGGATATTGCCATATTTTATATTACTGGTCCAAGAAGCAGGGTGGAGGATATGTCTGCCAGCGATTTCAGCGTGACAGCAGATTTAAGCCAGGTGGATTTAAGCCAGGACGGAGCGGCGAAACTGGTTCCCATTGAGATTACGGCGAAAAAAAACGAACGGCGGATTGACATTATCCGGCGGACGGTGAATCTGCAGATCACCTTAGAAGACAGGTCGGAACAGAAATTTGTCATTTCTCCAGAAACCCTAGGGGAGCCTGCGGAGGGATGCGCCATAGGAAACGTCGAGGTTATGCCGAATCTCGTGAAAATTTCTGGTCCTGCTTCCGTTGTTTCCAGAATCAGCCGGGTATCGGCTGCGATCAATGTCGATGGCATATCCAGCGATGTATCGGATAACGTGGCTCCTGTCTTATATGACGAGAATGGACTTGTGATTTCTTCTGACTTATTGGAGCTTAATCAGCAGATGGTGACAATCCGCACTGAGATTCTTGGCACCAAGAATATACCAGTCCGGTTCCAGGTCAGCGGAACGCCTGCTTCCGGTTATGAATACCGCGGCTTGGAATATGCGCCGGAGACTGTGCTGGTGAAAGGGGAAGCGTCCGTGCTAAACAGCATCAGCGCCATCAATATTCCGGCAGATGTCATTAATATCGAGGGCGCCAACAAAGATGTGGAGACTTCCATAGAGATTATGCCGTATTTGCAAGAGTTGGGGATTGCCCTAGTTGATGAGAATACCAATAAGATTGCAGTCAAGGCAATTATTGAACGTAAGGCGACAAAGATATTTAATTATCAGACAAAGGACATTAAGATTACCGGACTGCCCAGCAACTTTGAAGTGACATTCAGCGCGGATACTGTTGCCGTAAATGTCCGTGCGCTGGAAGAAGACCTGGATGTATTGGAAGAGAATAATATAGAGGCGATTTTGGATATCACAGATCTTGAGCCGGGTACTTATACCAGGCAGCTTACGATCACTCTTCCAGGGGAAAAATATGAATTAGTGAGCCAGGTGAACGTGCAGATTACAATTACGGATCAAGATGCCGCTGTCGAGGAAGACGCTGCCAATGCTGATGAAGATCAGAGCACTGGCAGTGGATCGCTCAACAATGACACAAACACAGAGGAAGACGAGGATGATTCTCAAGAAGCGGATCGTTCCCAAAGAGACGAATGAGGAACAACGGTTGCGTAGTGCGGAATTGTTGTGAAATTAAAATAGAATTCAGAGGTAAGAGATTATGGCAAGAATGTTTGGAACAGACGGTGTAAGAGGAGTAGCTGGAACAGAGCTTACAATAGAATTAGCAATGAAACTTGGTCAGGCGGGAGCATATGTACTGACTAGAGAAAAGGCGCATCAGCCGACCATTATCGTAGGCTGTGATACCAGGATTTCCTGCGGAATGTTAGCAAACGCCTTAATGGCGGGTATTTGTTCCGTAGGGGCGAATGCGGTATATATGGGCGTGATGCCCACGCCGGCGATTGCTTATTTGACAAAAAAGCATAAAGTGGATGCGGGAGTGGTGATTTCTGCTTCCCACAATCCGATGGAATTTAATGGAATTAAGTTTTTCAATGGCGAGGGCTATAAGCTTTCTGACGAACTGGAGGATGAGATTGAATCGCTGATCCGCAGTGGAATGAAAGACGTACCCATGCCGATCGGTTCAGGAATAGGAAATATCAGTTACCGCTTTGACGCTAGGGAAGAATATGTGTTCTTTATGAAACAGACAGTCTCGGTGGATCTATCTGGATTGAAAATCGTGGTGGATTGCGCGGAAGGCGCTTCTCATTATACGGCGGTAGAGACGCTCAAGGGGTTGGGTGCAAACCTGGTAGCGATTCATACAAGTCCAGATGGAACCAATATCAATGCCAATTGCGGTTCTACGCATCTGGATGAACTCAGGGCGCGGGTGGTTTATGAAAAAGCGGATATAGGCATTGCCTTTGACGGGGATGCAGACCGTATGCTTGCCGTGGATGAAAAGGGAAATATTGTCGACGGAGACCAGGCGATGGCGATTATTGGAAACGACATGAAACAGCATGGGAAATTAAAGAAAGACACCATCGTGGGAACTATTATGAGTAACTTGGGCTTCACGCTGATGGGGGAGAACTGCGGGATTCATATTGAGCAGACGAAAGTGGGAGACCGCTATGTGTTGGAAAATATGCGAGAAAATGGTTATAATATAGGTGGAGAACAGTCTGGTCATATTATTTTTCTGGATGAGAATACCACAGGGGACGGTTTGCTCAGTGCGCTTCACTTGTTGAAAGTGATGGTTGATACAGGAAAGCCTCTTTCAGAGCTTGCGCTAATTATGGAGGTGTTGCCCCAGGCGCTTGTGAATGCCAAGGTTCCCAATCATAAGAAGGAACATTTTATGGAATATCCGGAAATTGCCCAGGCAATTCAGGAGCTGGAGCGTAAATTTGCAGGGGAAGGCAGGGTCTTGATTCGTCCGTCTGGTACAGAGCCTTTGGTTCGGGTAATGATCGAGGGAAAGAATCAGGAAGAAATTACCAGGGATGCGGAGGAGCTGGCAAACCTGATCAGAAAAAATATGTTGTAGTGCTGAAGGTGTATTGGAGGAATTGGGAATGGTTAGTCAGAAAGTAACGATAAAGAATCCTACCGGGCTGCACCTGCGTCCGGCAGGGATTTTATGCAAAGAAGCAGTAAAATACCAGGCGCTTGTTACGTTTAATTTTAAAGGCGGGACAGCAAATGCAAAAAGCGTGCTCAGCGTGTTGGGAGCCTGTATCAAATCTGGAGATTCGATTGAATTCGTGTGTGAAGGAGATGATGAACAGGAGGCGCTTAAGGCAGTGGTATCTGCCGTGGAAAGCGGTTTAGGAGAATAAAGAGAAATATTTGGGGCGGCTTTTGGCAGCGCCCCGGTGTTTTTTAGGAAGGAGCATTTTTCAAAAATGAAGAAAATTCTGATTACGGGGGCAAATGGGCAGCTTGGCAGGGCATTGGATTTGGAGTACCAGGGAGAGGATGCTGTTTTTATCCGCACAGATGTGGCAGAAAGCCAGGGAATCACGGCTCTTGATATTACAAGGACAGAGGAGGTGCTGTCGCTGGCGCGCAAAGAGCGCCCAGATGTGATAATCAATTGCGCAGCTCATACCAATGTGGATAAATGCGAGATACAAGAGGATCTTGCCTATAAGATCAATGCAATTGGAGCAAGGAACTTAAGTATTGCGGCGACAGAGATCAATGCAAAGCTGATTCAGGTATCCACCGATTATGTTTTTTCGGGAGATGCCAGCGAACCTATCACAGAATTTGCGCAGCCTGGACCAGTGAGCGCCTATGGCCGGACAAAGTATGCAGGGGAAGAATTTGTGAAAGAATTCTCATGGAAACATTTTATCCTGCGGACGGCATGGCTGTATGGGGACGGGCATAATTTTGTAAAAACCATGTTGAAGCTTTCAGAGACCCATGACACTTTAAACGTGGTAAAGGACCAGCTTGGATCTCCCACTTCTGCAACAGAGTTGGCAAGGCTGATTCATTATCTGGAGCCTACGGAGAGCTACGGCGTGTACCATGCTACCTGCGAGGGAATTTGCAGCTGGGCAGATTTTGCCGAAGCTATTTTTCAAAAGGCAGGTAAAAAAGTGACAGTTAACCATGTGACTACAGAAGAATATATGAAGATCAATCCGCAGTCGGCAAGGCGTCCGGCATATTCTGTATTGGATAACTATATGCTCCGCCTTACTGGAGATTACCGGATGAAGCCATGGGAAGCGGCCTTAGAAGAGTATATGCAGTCATTATAGAAATCTTTTTTGCCAGATGAGAGGAATCAAATGGAAAATATTGAAATATCCGTGATTATCCCAGTCTATAATTCAGAGAAATATATCGTGAAGTGCCTGGATTCTTTGAAAGCCCAGAGCATGAAAGAGATAGAGGTCATAATCATCAATGATGGGAGTACGGACCGTACCAAAGATCTGATTGAAGAATATCAAAATGCTCATCAATTGAAGATCCGCCTGTATTCCAGAGAAAACGCAGGACAAGCTGCCGCTAGGAATTTTGGCGTACTTCAGGCCGAGGGAAGATATATTGCCTTTATGGACAGTGATGATTATGTGGAAAGGGATTATTTGCAACAGCTTTATCAGACTGCCAAGGACCATCAGTCTGAAGTGGTGACTTGCGGCTACCGCAGCGTGAAGCCTGACGGCACGGTGTTGCAGACCACTTCGGTGTCGTCCTTTGCAACAGTGGCAGATTATGGACGCCCTGGCATGTTCGTGGTCTGGGCGAAGCTGTTCCTTAAGGATTTTCTTTTGAGAAATCATTTTCAGTTCCCAGAAGGCGGTAAGATTTATGAGGATGTTCCGTTTTCTTTGGAAACAAAATTTAAAGGAGAAAATGTCAAAGCCATCTCTTATATCGGATACAATTATGTGCAGCATGAGTCCAGCACCATGTCATCCTCCAAGGTGACATGCAAGCGTTTCCCTTTTGAAAAAATGGATCATGCAATCCGGGATACGATGCCAAAATCTCAAGAAGCTAGAGACCGTTTTGAATTTGAGGTGCTACATTTTTTTGCTGGTTTTTTGTTTTTCTTCTGCAAAAAAGCAAAGCGGGAAGATATATGGAAACTGTCTGCTTTTGCAGAAAAGGAGATTCGGACATATTTTCCGCAATATGCCCAAAATCCATATTTGGGCCTCAATGGGGAAAAAGAATTGCCCATCGCGCACCGAATGGCGATCTGGATCTTTGCGCAGACGATCCGCTTCCATATGTTGAAAATATTTGCATTTGCGGTTACGAGGTTTTAGAGTTATGGGACAGCAAGAGAACATCAAGAAAAATGTGATATGGAATACCTGCGGAAGCGTTTTTTACAGCGTGTGCCAGTGGCTGCTGACAGCCATTGTGATCCGGGGAGCTTCCTATGAGGCGGGCGGGGTATTGTCCCTGGCAATGACGACAAGCAGTAGTTTTTCTGCAATTTCCTTGTTTAGCATGCGCAATTATCAGGTGTCTGACCTTAAGGGAGAGTACAGCTCCAATGAATATGTTGGAAGCAGGATGATGACCTGTATCGCAGCTTTTACCTGTTGTGCCATTGCCGCAATTTATAACAATTCCTGGGAGCAGATGCTGTGTATTGACGCATTTATGCTAGTGCGTGTGGCAGAAGGCTGGGTGGACGTCATGCATGGCATTGATCAGAAATATCAGAGATACGATTACATTGGTAAATCTTATTTCTTGCGGGGACTGATTTCTTTAATTGTGTTTTCCGGCGGACTGTTTTTTACGGGGAACCTTTTGCTGACACTGTGCCTGATGGCTCTGGGGAATCTGGCGGCAGCCCTATTTTATGACACGAAAAAAACTGGGAGCTTGGAACGAATTACGCCAGTCCTGTTTCAGGCAAGAGTATTTCAACTGCTGAAAACATGTCTGCCGATTGTGGCGTTTACATTTTTGCTGAGCTTGGAGAATTTGATTCCAAAAAAAATTTTAGAGGAACAGTATGGACAGGCAGAGCTTGGAATCTATTCCGCCATGGCAAACCTGGCTGTGGTGGTACAAGTGTTTGCCTCTGTGGTGTTTAATCCGTTTTTGCCAAAATTTACCGAGCTTTATTATCAGGAGGACAGGAGGCAGTTTCGGCGTGCGCTCCATAAATTGTACCTGGTACTTGCAGGCATGTGCGTGATAGTTAATCTGGGCGTGTTTGTATTTGGAAAGCTGGGGCTTCGAATCCTGTACGGAGCGGATATTTTGCAATATTACGAGTTGTTTCTGCCTATCGTATGGTGTACGATTTTTACGGCGGTGATTTGGATCGTTTCAGCGATACTGATCGCCCTGCGCAGGATTGGCTGGCTGGTAGCAGGGATGGCAGTGGATTTTGTGCTTTGCCTGGTCCTGGCGAGTCCGCTGATTGAGCGCTTTGGCAAGAACGGGGTCAGCATTGTGCAGATCTTGGTGATGGGAATTTACATATTGTTTATGATTGTTATGTGTGAGATAGCTGCAAATAAACAGAAAAGAAAAAAGGCAAGTGGCAAAGATGAAGAAATTAATAATAATACCTGCTTATAATGAAAGCGCATGTATTGAGCAGACAGTAAGAGATATTCAGAAATATGCGAAAGAATTTGACTATTTGATTGTAAATGACTGTTCTACGGATCGAACCAAAGAGATCTGTGAAAAGAATGAATTTAATCTAATTAATCTTCCCATTAATCTTGGAATTGGGGGGGCAGTTCAGACCGGATACCGGTATGCCTATGAGAACGATTATGACGTGGCGGTCCAGATAGACGGGGATGGGCAACATGACGCTTCATTTCTGACACAAATGTCAAAGACCATGCAAAGAGAGGGGGCGGACATGCTTATTGGTTCCCGTTTCATTGAGAAGCAGGGGTTTCAGTCCTCCTTGATTCGCAGGATTGGAATTGTTTATTTTACTTGGTTGATTAAATTATTGACAGGGACCACTATTACGGATCCGACTTCAGGACTGCGCATGATCAACCGCAGCGTAATTGAGATTTTTGCCAGGGATTATCCCAAAGATTATCCAGAACCGGAGAGCGTAGTGGCAGTGTTGCGAAAAAAGAAGCAGGTCAAAGAGATTCCGGTAATCATGCGGGAACGACAGGGCGGGAGCTCTTCGATCCACAGCGCAAAATCGGTATATTATATGGTGAAGGTGACGCTGGCTATTTTGGTGGAGCGTTTGCGCAGGTATGAATAAGGAGCAGATATGAGTTTAAAATTGCAGGTTATATTATTAGTGATGCTTGGCTGTTTATTGGTGGGGATGGTTACTCAGATTAAGAGGAAGAAACTGGATTTAAAGTATTCGCTGTCCTGGTTTGTCTTAATTATCGCATTGATTATATTGACATGCTTTCCCAAGCTTTTGATTATTATTGCGGATTTTCTTGGGATTACGACGCCGATTAATATGATATTTTTCTGCGGATTCTGTTTTTCCCTGGTAATTATATATACGCTGACGGCTGCTGTGTCCAAGATGTCGGATAATATTCGTAGTCTGACACAGAAAATTGCGTTGCTGGAAAAAGGAGAGGAGGAACATGAATAATAGAAATATCAAAAAGCAAAAGAATCAGAATAAGGGAAAATATAGCGGCAAAGACCATACTTTTGTAATTTGCGCTTATAAGGAAAGCCCTTATATTGAAGAAACCATAGTATCATTAAAAAATCAGACTGTGCCAGTCAATATTATAATGTCCACTGCGACGCCCAATGAATTTTTAAACGATATCTGCAAGAAGTATGAGATTCCCCTATATGTCAACGATGGAGAGCGGGGAATCGCAGGGGATTGGAACTTTGGGTATCAGCAGGCGAAGACGAAGCTGGTGACTTTGGCTCATCAGGATGATTTCTATGAGCCGGAATATGCAGAAGAAATCATCCGTCATGCCAATATGGGCAAAGATGTGATTGTCGTGTATTCCGATTATTACGAATACAGGATAGATAAGAAGGTGACAGATAACAAGCTTTTGAAAATTAAGCGCATGATGAATCTGCCGATGACCAAGAAAATATTTTATGGCAACCGTTTTGTACGGCGTTTGATGCTGTCACTGGGGGATCCGATTTGCTGCCCGGCAGTTACTTATGTGAAAGAGCGGGTGGGAGACCGTCCTTTTGACACCAGTTTTCAAAATAGTTGTGATTATAAGGCCATGGTAGAGCAGGCAGAGAAAAAGGGCTGGTTTATCTGCGTGCCCAGGCAGCTTATGGCTCACCGGATTCATCCAGGGTCTACGACCACTCTTAATTTAAGCGAGAACATCCGGCAGAAAGAGGATCTTGAGATTTTCTGCAGATTTTGGCCAAGGCCAATCGCAAAGCTTTTGAATAGGGTGTATGCTACAAGTGAGAGAAGCAACGAATTATAAATATAGGAGAGAAGAGGATGACGCTCAAAGAAGTATCGGCAGGCCGTAATAACAATCTGGACATGATCCGTTTTTTTGCGGCGCTGCTTGTTATTTTATGCCATGCCTATCCGATCAGTATGGGCGAGGAGCATATGGATCTCTTGGGAAGGATCACTGGCGGTCAGATCCATTTTGGAAACCTGGCGGTCTGTATTTTCTTTTTATATGGAGGATTTCTCATAGCTAAAAGCGCCGAGCGGCTACAGACTGCAGGCGCATATTTTAAGGCCAGGATCTTAAGGCTTTTTCCATGTTTGATCGTGGTAACTCTTGTTCTTGCACTTGTGGCTGGTCCATGTTTGACAACGTTTTCACCTGGAGAATATTTCTCACAGATAGGAACGTGGAAGTATTTGCTCAATTCAGTGATGATATTGATCCATGACTTGCCAGGCGTATTCGAGGGGAATATCTATGGGCAGACGGTCAATGGGCCATTATGGACGCTTCCGATTGAATTTCTGTGCTATGTCATGTGCTTCCTAGTGTGGAAAATGGGGCTCATGAACAAGAAATGGATGAAATGGACTGCTTTAGCGTTTTCGGCGGGATATATCGGCATGAAACTGATGCTCGGTTCTGGCAGCCTGCTTGCTTCTGCTTTGCGCCCGGCAGGGCTTTTTTATGCGGGGATGCTTTATTATGTGTACAGGGAACATATAAAGCTGCGCTGGCAAGCAGCGTTGCTATGTTTTTTGGCGCTGCTGTTCTTTACCTGGAGGGGATGGCTGGAAGCCGTAATTTTTGTGTTCTTACCTTACCTTCTTTTGTATATTGGATATGGCACAAGCCGTAAATTCAGTAATTTTTCCAAATATGGGGAGGTGTCTTATGGAATTTATTTGTGCGGGTGGCCGATTCAACAGGTGCTCTGTATGCAGTTTGGAGGGAGAATGAACCCCTTGGCAAACTTTTTCCTGGCATTGCCAATTGCCATTTTTTGTGGATTCTTACTGAATAAGTTGGTAGAAGTACCGATTGCGCATATGGACAAAAGAAGAGTTCTTGTTCGCAGCAAGCAACAGGATATACAGGAGGATTAGAAAATGAGTGGTTCCATCATAGCTTCAATATTATATGTGACAGGGTTTTTATTATGTTTTTCAGCAGTGCTCTTGCTGAAAAAAAGCGACGGAAAATTAAATGGCGTGATGTGGCTTATCCTTTCATTGCTGGCGCAACTGTGCTGGGGAGGATTGGTGGCAGGAATTATCAATATCGTACATATTCCCATCAATATTTACAGTATCGGGCTGGTGTACCTGATTACGGCGGCGCTTTTAGGTTTTAAAATTTATCGAGAGAAATGCGTCCAGAAATATGAATGGCATCTTTTGGACATCCTGTTTTCTTTGGCGGTATTTTTTACAGTTGCTGTCATGGTGTATGCAAAGGCAGGTCCCGGCTTTGACCTTATCTTTATCAACAGTGATGCAGCGGTGCATCTTAAGAACGCCGTGTCTCTTGTGCAGTCGCAAAAGCTTCCAGTGATGTATTTTGCGCCGTTTCAATTGGGCATGATACTAGAAGTCCTGATGCCGGCGGTTCCGATCTATGATTTCTATAAGATCTTTATCGTTGTGGACGCTGTTTTTTTGGCAGTCGAAGTTGTATTCTTTTTTGAGTTTTGCAGGGAATATTTTAAAAATTGGCGTATGAAGGCGGTCGGCGTCATCATGTGTATCTTTTATGCTGCAGGTTATCCGCTGCTGAGTTATCTTTTTACCTTTTATTATTGGGCTATCGGCGTGATGCTGATGGGATTTGCCGCCCTTTTGCTTCGCATGTACCGCAGACAACAGATTAATCGTTCGTATCTTTTGTTTTTACTGATGCTTTGCTGCAACGGAACGGTCATGTGCTATATGCTGATTGCGCCAATGGCGTTTATTGCGGCATTTCTTGGACTTGTCTCCATTGTGAAAGACGAGGGAAAGCTGGTGACGAAGGGAAATGTGCTTTTGGCGCTGAAGGTTTTTCTGCTCCCCACACTGCTGGCGATTTATTACTGTTACTTTGAGTTCTTGAGCAAGGAGGGAAAGACGGCCTCGGAGGTGATCGCCATCGAGGGCGGGATTTACAGGGAGTTGTATGTCAATTTCTTACTGCTGATGCCGGTCGTGGCATATATGGTAATTCGTGCCATCCATAGGAAAAAAGCGGATATCAACATGATCTTTTTTGGAACGACATCCATCTTTGTGTTGGTATTGTTTGTGCTCACAGGAGTAAAAATAGCATCTGGATATTATTTTTACAAATTTTATTATCCGTTATGGTTTTTTGCCTTCGTGCTGGCAATACAAGGGATTGCAGAGATGCTTGATAAACATTGGGAGATTTTGGCGAGCTATGGTCTGACATTCCTGTTCCTGTTTGTGATGCATTATGGAAAGCTGGAGGAACTTGTGGTTTTGAACAAGTCGAATTTTCAGGAAGCTTATCGGTCGGATCAATTTTTTCACCTTTATGATTACAATAAAAGCTATCTGATGATCACAGGCAGTACATTTCCAGACGAATATATGGATATGTGCCGTTATGTGGTGGACGAACTGGGCAGGGAGGAAAACGTGCCCTTAATATCTTCGCATGACAGGTACGAAAAATGTTATTGGTATGAGGCGCTTACAGGAAATGATTGTTCGGAGTATTATGGCTGGGACTATGATTTTAGGGAAGTAAAGGGTAAACTGAAAAAGCGCAAGGAAAAGCACTTTGCGGTTTTGATAGATAGTTTAGTTTTTCAGCAAAATAAGGATTATTTTGAGAAATTTGAAGTAGTATATAAGAATGAGAAGAGCGTTGTATACCATAATAAGATAAAGAAATAAAATACATGCTCAACGTCTCTTTGTATCTGATATTTTAGAGACGTATATTAAAATGAAGGAGGAATAGAGACTATGAGAACTTATTTAGTAACCGGAGGAGCAGGATTTATCGGCACAAATTATATTCTTTATATGTTTCGTAAATATGATAAAGAAATCAGAATCATCAATGTGGACAAATTGACATATGCGGGGAACCTGGAGAATTTGAAGGATGTGGAATCCAGGGACAATTATACGTTTGTCAAGGCGGATATCTGTGATAAAGAAGCGATCAGCCGCATTTTTGCAGAGAATGATATTGACCGCGTGGTTCATTTTGCAGCGGAGAGCCATGTAGATCGAAGCATTAAAAATCCAGAAGTGTTCGTGCAGACGAATGTGCTGGGAACGGCAGTGATGCTCAACTGTGCAAAAGAGGCATGGGAACTAGAGGACGGAAGCTTTCGGGAAGGAAAGAAGTTTCTGCATGTTTCCACGGACGAGGTATATGGTTCCCTGGAAGAAGACGGAGCTTATTTTTATGAGACTACGCCGTATGATCCCCACAGTCCTTATTCCGCAAGCAAGGCAAGCTCTGATTTTTTGGTAAAATCATATATCGATACCTACCGTTTTCCAGCGAACATTACCAATTGTTCCAACAATTACGGGCCGTATCAATTTCCGGAGAAACTGATTCCGCTGATGATTAATAATGCGCTTCAGGGAAAGAAGCTGCCTATTTATGGGGATGGAAAAAATGTCCGTGACTGGCTGTATGTGGACGATCATGCAAAGGGCATTGACATGGTTCAGGAACATGGAAAGCTGGGAGAAACTTATAACATCGGCGGGCATAATGAGAAGCAGAACATTGAAATTGTTGAGACCATTATTGAGGTTTTGCAAGAGATGCTAGCGTCAGACGATCCAAGAAGGAAGCTGGTGAGCAAGGAGCTGATCACCTATGTGGAAGACCGCAAGGGGCATGACAGAAGATATGCAATTGCGCCGGACAAGATCAAGGAAGAAATCGGATGGCAGCCGGAGACGATGTTCCGGGAAGGCATCCGCAAAACGATTGCATGGTATTTTGAACATGAAGATTGGATGAAGCATGTTACCAGCGGAGATTATCAGAAATACTATGAGGATATGTACCAGAATAGATAGTGGGAGGTTCAAATGGAACTGGCGGGATGTAAAACGGTCATAAAGGAAATGCAAAGAAAGCTTTCCCGGCATAAGGAGGCAAATTTATTTTTGATTCTAGCGTTGTGCTTTGGGATTGTCATGGCGTGCATCAACCCTCCGTTCCAGGAATGCGACGGTTGGATGCATTATCTGTGGGCGACGGACGTATCGTTTGGAAATCTTGCCAGTCCGGTGACAAGTTTATCTCATGAAGACGGCGTGGTCTTGGTGCCGGAGAACTTTAACGAATTCGGTTACCGCATAATCAAGCCAGGTACTGGCGAGGGCGGAACGTATATCCAATATCTGAAATCAGTCAAGCCGTCTTTGAAAACGGCCAAGCTGCAATTAATCAATGTGCCGTCTTCCCTGTTTTATTATCCTCAGGCACTGGGACTGTTTTTAGGCAGAGTTTTTGGCTTCAGCGTATATGGAGGCGTGGTATTTTCCAGGATCTGTAATCTGCTGGTGTTCTTGGCGCTGGCTTATTTTGCGATTCGCATCACGCCGATTTTGAAACATGCAATGGCCGTGATTGGCTTATTTCCGATTACCTTGTACCAGGCGGCTTCCGATTCTCCAGACGCCATGCTCAATGGTTTTTGCTTTTTATTTATTGCGATGTGCTTTTTTTATGCATATGGGGAAAAGGAGAGCCTGGATTGGAAAGATGCGTGTAAGCTTTCTCTGGTTTTGTCCATGGTATTCCTTTGTAAATATGTGTATGTTTGCCTGGGGCTTTTGGTGTTTTTGATTCCTGTAAAAAAATTTGTCAATAGAAAGGCATATTGGAAAAGCTTTGGGATCGGGCTCGTTTTGCTGGTGATTTTTGGAGGAGCCGCATTGCTTGCAGCAGCTTCTATTGTCTCTGGCGGACAGGCGTCTGCGGGAGCGGAAGGAATGTCGCAGACGCAATATCTGCTGGAACATCCTAAATTTATCCTCCAGATGTTAATTACCACATTTTTGAATAAGTTTAACGACTGGATGTTGTGGCTCAATACCCTGGGGAATTTAAATTATCAATTGGGACCCCTGATTTATCTTGTGCCAATGTACGCAGTCTATGTGGGGGCGTTGGACCGCAACGATGCCTGTGAGAGGATTCGTAAGCGGGATCAGTGGCTGTGCTTTGTCGTGTTCTTGCTTGCCTGCCTGCTAGTGGTCCTGGGAATCTATATTGGCGATGGCAGCTTGAATCCCGTGGGAGCGCTGATTGCACAGGGGATTCAGGGGAGGTATTTTATTCCTGCGCTTCCGGTGTTATTTGCCGCAGTCAGCCAGAGGGGGCTTGAAAATAAAATCAGGCATTTTACAGGGAAAGTGATAGGAATTATGTGTATGCTGTTGTTATATTCCATATATTCCCTATATGGGTACTGCATGTAAAAATTGAAGTGAGTTAGCTTTTCTTTAAATCTATAAAGATTGTTATGCCGCATGGAGAATATGCCAGGTGCAAGATGCCTGGCTTGTTCTTTGATGCAGAGTCTTTTTATGTTATCAAATAGCAAAGTTCGTTGTAAATACCCATTGCATTTCGAGTTTCCCTATTTTGCAATTCATAGTGCCAAAAGATTTCCATCACAAAGTGATGAAAACACTTTGCACATAAAAATGCTCTGAAAATCTAACTTTTCAGAGCGCTTTTTGTGCAAGATGTCTATGCTGCCAAAGGCAGCAAGACCT
>OFHA01000370.1_pt1 | contig 39992 bp, 30 predicted proteins | sample 1521891 | NCBI WGS metagenome assembly OFHA01 (sample SAMEA3504089, study PRJEB24116) | mouse gut metagenome | biome: mouse gut; feature: mouse-associated habitat; material: faeces | place: Denmark | collected 2011
TAAGGGTTTTGACTGCTCCGTCATTAATCCTATCATTACTAAGAATAGCACAAATCTGAACATAAGAAAACTGCATAATGACAAATTTGATTCAAAAAAAGCTGCCAAAGTCGGTTTGGATGCTTCCCTGAAGACTTCCATCATCCCTGATGATGCGGTCATCGACCTGCGTAACCTGGTCCGGGACTACTACTACTTCAAGGATCTGCAGTCCGCTGTCGTCTTGAAGCTCACTGCTGAACTGAAAGTGTCATTCCCCGCATACCGGAAAGTCTTCAGCAAGGTCACCACCCAGACTTCCTTAAAACTTCTGGACGCCTGCCCACTTGCGGAGAATCTTCTTGCTGCCCCAAAGGATACGGTGGTGGAAATGATCCGTTCCACGGCACGTTTTGGGGAAAAGTATGCCCTGGCCAAGTATGATGCTCTGCGGACTGCAGCGGAAGATGCTGCCATCTTTGGGCGGGCCCTGAAAAGCAATTCTGTCCGCATAAGGCTCTACATAGACTCTTACCGGGAGTACCAGAAACGTCTTGACACAATCATGGAAGCAATCCATGCTTCTGTTGACGGCCTGAAAGACAGTCCGGTCTATGACCATATCCTTCTTCTCCAGTCACTGCGCGGCGTAGGCTTCATAAGCGCGGTTGTCCTGGTCGCAGAAATGGGCTCTTTTAACCTGTTTCCTTCCCCGAAGAAGCTGTATGCTTACTTCGGCCTGGATCCTGCCGTGAAGCAGTCTGGGAAGTTCAACGGGGAGAAGGTACATATGTCAAAAAGGGGTTCCAGCCTCGCCAGACGCATCCTGCATATGGTGGCGCTCAATAACCTTAAGGTGGACAAGGGCAGCGGGATACCTGTAAATCCGGTCATCCACAGCTATTATACCGATAAATGCAAAGCAAAGAAGAAAAACGTGGCTGTCGGAGCTGTGATGCACAAGATCTGCAACATCATCTTTGCTATGCTCCGGGACAATAAGCCGTTTGAAGTCATCACTCCACAGGAACACTGTAAACGGTATCTGGCAGCGCATCCTGACAAGGTACAGCGCGCAGCTTAGCAAATTTTTATGAGTTTTGAAACTTTCCACAGGGATGGGCTTATTAAAGTTACCCTTTTTTGAATCAACTGCTTGAAAAATACTTTTTAAACATTTTTCATTTTACCTATTGACATTTCTTAGCTGGACTTATGCCTTGTACTGTTCCAGATAGTTCACGATTTTTACTGCGGCCCTGCCATCTCCAAACGGACGGTAATCTGCCTGGATTTTTTGCGGATTTTTTATCTTTTTTAATATCTCACCTGCATCCGGCGCAGACAGCTGGTTGCGGCTGTGAACCATCGTTTCCGGCCATACTTCAAAATCCAGGACTGTAATGCACTGCTTTCTGGCAAAAAAAGCTTCTCTTTGAAGTCCCCCGGAATCCGTAATAATTTTTTTTGCATGGTTTACCAGGCACAGGCTTTCCAGATATCCTGCGGGCTCTGTAAAAAGGATATTTTTTGTCCCCATCTTATTTCCAATCCGTACTGCCCGTTCTTTATTTCTCGGATGTACCGGATAAATAACTGGCGCGTCAAGCAGCTCCATTGCTTTGAATATTTCGGTCAGGTTCCGGTCATTCGTATTTTCTTCCCTGTGGCATGTCAGGTAGTAAAATTCTTTTGGAAGTGTTACCGCCTGTCCGCCGATTTCCGTTAATGCCACATCATCCGGCTTTCTTTTATTACTGTAAGAAACAAATGCGTCAAGCATGGGGTCACCAGTCAGAAAAGCCCTGTCTGCTATTCCTTCCTTAGCCAGCTCGTCCATGCTGCCCTGCGTACATGCAAGCAGCAGCGCAGATACATGGTCTGTACAGATTCTGTTGATTTCTTCCGGGTTTGTCCTGCTGTGCGTGCGCGCCCCGGCTTCTACATGGCATATCGGTATGTGAAGCTTTGCGCCGGCCAGCGCAGCTGCCAGTGTCGAATTCGTATCGCCATAAAGCAAAAGCCAGTCCGGGCTTTCTTTTCCGAGCACATCCTCAATCGCCATCATCATGCGGCCTGTCATCTGCGCATGCGTGCCCCCGGATATGCCAAGGTTATAATCCGGCTTTGGAATATCCAGTTCTTCAAAAAACTGCTGTGACATGCTGTAATCAAAATGCTGGCCTGTATGCACAAAAATCTCTGTATGTTTTTTGCGAAGCTCACGCGACACGACCGCGGCTTTGACAAACTGCGGCCTGGCACCGGCTATCGTTACGATTTTCATCTGTAAGTCCCCCGACTTTATAAAATTTATTTCAGATATGCTCAAAAACTGCTGTTACAGGACTTCTATATTGTCACGGTCTTTCAGCCCATGCATCACATTTTTCGTATCAAAAACCGCCTTCGCATGCTTTTGTACCATCTCATAATCTACGTTGTGATGGGCTGCCGTGATCATAACAAGGTCATAGCTTCGTACTGCTTTGGGTGTCAAAGCTTCGATGCTCCTGGCGCTCAGTCCGTATATGTTTTGAAATTCCGGAACCCACGGGTCGTAGTATTCCACATCTGCCCCGACTTTTTGAATGGCTTTCATCACACGGATGGCCGGGGATTCCCTGCAGTCGTCGATATCGTTTTTATAAGATACCCCGAGCATCAGCACCTTTGCCCCATTCACCGCTTTTTTATGCCGGTTTAAAATATGCATGGCTCTCTCAACGCAGTATTCCGGCTGGCTGTCATTGATAACCATGGAATTTTCAATCAGTGTTGTATGAAATCCGTACTCCCTTGCTTTCCAGGTAAGGTAATAAGGGTCTAACGGAATACAGTGTCCCCCAAGTCCCGGGCCAGGATAAAACGGCTGAAATCCATAAGGCTTTGTTTTTGCTGCATCAATCACTTCCCAGACAGAAATTCCCATTTCATTGCACAGCCGCCCGATTTCATTAATCAGGCCGATATTTACATTCCGGTATGTATTTTCCAGAATTTTCTCCATCTCGGCTACAGCCGGGGAAGATACGGTAAATACTTCGCTTTCCAGAACAGCCCTGTACATGGCGCTGATAACTTCTGCTGCATCTTTCCCGATTGCTCCTGCGACCTTTGGCGTATTTTTTGTCTTATAAATCAGGTTTCCCGGGTCTACCCGCTCCGGGCTGAAACCAAGATAAAAATCCCTGCCGCATTCCAGGCCGGAGCCTTTTTCCAAAATCGGCCGGAGCAGTTCTTCCGTGGTTCCCGGATAAGTCGTGGATTCCAGCACAACGATAGTCCCTTTTTTCATGTATTTTGAAATGGCCGCAGCGGAATCCCTGACATAGCTGATATCCGGCTCCTGATGCTCATCCAGCGGCGTCGGCACGCATATCGCAATAAAATCCACATCTTTTATAAAAGAAAAATCAGCCGTCGCACGGAGCATTCCCGTTTTTACCAGTTCTGCCAGGTCAGAGCCTGCCACATCACCGATATAATTGCGTCCCTGATTCACCATATCCACCTTGGCAGCCTGGACATCAAATCCTATCGTTTGAAATCCGGCTTTTGCTTTCTCCACCGCGAGCGGAAGCCCGACATAACCAAGCCCTACTACGCCTGCCGTAATTTTTTTCTGTTCTATTTTTTTCAGCAGTTCTTCTTTCATATATGGTAATCTCCTTTGCATTTCTTTTGTGTAAATGCACTTAAAAAAGCATTTCCAGCAGTTTGTCTGTCAGAACTTTTACGCTATGATTTTTTTTATAATATTCTCTTGCATGTTCTCCATATTTCTTTCGTTCGGCATCATTTAATTCATACAGGTACTGAATTTTATCTGCCAAATCCGAAGCCTGATAAGGCTTGTACAACAGTCCTGCGCCACTTTCTGTCACTTCATTGTCTTTAAAACGAAAACCAAATAAAATACAGGTTCCAGCATAAAGATATTCATTCATCTTTAACAGAGAAACACCATATTTATAGACATCTGGCTTTCCTTCCCGTTCTGCCTGTGCAATGCATACATCACAGCGGCTTATCAGTGCCGGTACAGCCTCTCTGGCAATACGGTCTGTTATAAGTACATTATAAAGATGATAATCCTTTACATATTTCAGCATGGATTCTTTTTCTTCCCCGTTCCCTGCAAATACCATTTTAACAGGCAGTTTCCTGTCCTGGAGTATTTTCATCGCTTCCAGCATGGTATAGACCCCATTATATTTCACATAATAACCTGTAAATCCACAGATAAATCCATCTTCCAGAAACCTGCGGATTTTTTCCGGCAGCAGTTCCAGACGTTTTTTATTTTTATCAAATCTTTCACAATCCATCACCTGGCCAATCAGGCTTGTCCTGTTTCTTGGAAACCCTTTTTCATCACAGATATACCGGTCTCCATGATACTGGGAATAAATAATTCTGTCTGCATGCCCAAACATCCACTTTTCCAGTATTTCGAAAAAAACTGCCCTGGGATGCAGCGGCTTGATATCTCCGCTCATAATCCATACCTGCGGCCAGAAGTCCCGAATCTCTGCCACAAATCGAATGTTATATTTTTTAGATATGCGATATGCTGCTATCCAGGCCAGCGGATGCACAGAACACCCTTCCACGACATCAGGCTTTCCATAATGCCTGGCTATCAGCGGCTCGTATTTTAAAACCTTCCTCATAAAATCTGCCATATTCCGGGCACGCGCTGCTCCCTGATTTTCTTTGTAGCCCGCAGTTTTGAAATATACATAACGGACGTGCGCAAAGGGCCTTTTGATAAACACTTCTTTTTCTGAAATATAGGAATGTGTATAATGTGAAAACCCGGACGCAAAAATAATAACCCTGTAACCGCGCCTGTCCAGTTCCCTGGCAAAATCATACTGCCGTGAAATCCCGCCATATTCCGGCTCAGACGAATAATGGTCAATCATCCATATGGTTTTCCCCTGCTTTATCTGTTTTGATTTGCCCATGACGCTTCTCCTGCTTCCTTATTTATATGCAGCTTTTTTTCCTGCACTGCGATGCAATATCCGGACAGTCCTGCTGCCCCGCAATATACAGCATATCCCGGGTCAATCCATGCACCTGCATGCATCCGTATGTCCCCTTTCCCGCCTGTGCAGCCTTCAGACTCTCACAGTCAGGTCCGGTTTTTTATAAATTCTTTTGAAATGCCATGGCACCTGCTACATGAATGCCATTTTCCATATAAAATCTCATTGCATCATCTATCATCCGGTGTGTTGTGGTACCGATTCTGCACACCAAAAGCACATTTCCTGTTTCTGCCAGATTGTCCCACAAAACCGTATCGCTTCCGGCATTTTCTGCAATCTCGGCATGGATTCCCAAATCGTCCAGCTGTCTGGCCAGATGCTCCATGCACTGCTTTTCACTGCCGGAAAAGGCAAAATCAGACGCTGCGCACAGCCTGGTAATTCCCTGCTTTTTACAGGACAGCCGGATGCGGTTCAAAATCTGTGCTTCTGCCTGTTTCGATGCATCCTTTGGCGTATCAGCCAGCGGAATGCCGCCATAAAACGGAAATGTGTAGAGATTTTTCATTTCTTCCCCGCTCTTTACCGTATCACACAGCAGATACCAGCAGCCGAAAAAACCGCAGAAAACAAATATCCCGCCGGCAAGCCCCAGGATGATGTATTTTGCCAGAAAGCCCGCTGCATTCCCGGCGTCTTCGCGGCTTTGCATATCATCCGCAGATTCCTCATCCGGCTTTTGCATGTCATCTTCAACCCCGGCTTCTTTTTGATACACTGCCGCCTGTTTCTCGCTGAAAGCATCTGTCAGTGCTTTTAAATTCGCTTTACTGTTTGCCAGCTGTGCCTTTTTATCCCGCTGCTGTGCCAGCAGATTGCTGTCAGACAAAATATTGTGCTCCGTGTCCAGAAGCGTCAGCCTGTGGCTGCCCGCCTGCGCTTTCACCTCTGCCTGCTGTTTTTTCAAAACCTGCTGAAGGTCATCTGCCATCTGCTTTGCCATTCTTTCGTCCCGGCCCGTGATTTCCACATAAAAGACCGATTCTGCCAGTACATCCGTATCTGCCGGATTTTCAATTACTTCCTGATAAGGAGAGTCATAATTTTTCTGATAAGCCGTAAACAGTTCTGCCAGATAACTCTTATCCATATCCCAGACGCTGCGGCCAGATTCCCGAAGCGCCTGGGATGCACCGCCGTTTACGATAAAATTCAAATAGCTTTCGGTAATCTTTTGTATGTCCCGCCGTTCTGCTTCGTGAATGCTGTAGAGCATATACACCCTGTGTTTATGATAAGGGTCTGTTTTCATCAGCACAGAGCCTTCGAGATATTCTTCCTGCATCTGAATATCCGTGTGCTGCTCCACAGCAGACATGACACTTTGTAATTCTTCCACGGTCAGCTCTGCTTCTTCTGCGGTGTCAGGCACATGAGTACTGTTTTTATATTTCGTATACCCGTATGCACCTGCAAGTACCGCGGCAAACAATGCACAGATAAAAATCCGCTTCCACTGCATACAGAGCTTCTTTAATAAATCTGCCAGGTCCAGTTCTATATCTTCTGTTCTTTTCCAGGAATACTGTCCATCCATTCTGCTTTCTTTCCCTTCCTTCGGCTTTTCTTCCTTTCACGGCCGCCGTCTTGCGTTTCATTTCTTCTTTCCCTCATTTCCAGCCGCTGTCTTTTTCCGTCTTTCGTCCTTATGCCCCGTTCATAATCTCCGCAACAGACTTCATAATCCTGACATACATAGAATAGCTGTCATCTGTTCTGGAAAGCGTTTCATTTCCTGTACTGCCGTCCGTTTTTTTCTCGTTCTGCATCTGCCTGCTTTTCTTTTTCTCCGGCACGTTCCACATATCCAGCACCGCATCCGACGGATTGGCCACACCCCATAACAGCTCGTCTGCTCCGGCATCCAGTGCAAGGCAGATATTGGAAAATGTCTCCATGCTCATAATCCTGCTTCCGCGCTCGATATGGCCCAGAAACGACATGCTGATGCCGCATTTTTCTGCCAGCTCATTCTGCGACCAGCCCTTTGCTTTCCTGACCTGGCGGATTCTCATTCCCATTTTCCCATAATCCAGTTCCCGCATAATTTTCCTCCTGACCGGGCCCGGCAAAAACCCTGTTACAAAATCCGTTTCCGGTTCTGCTGCAATCTTCCGTAACAGTTCCGGCATATCCTGCACCTTCTGTCCCCGGTAAGTTTTCCATATTCACCGACACTTGTTTTGCATAACATTTTATAACAGATTGTTATGTAAAAAATACGGCAGACAGGTTACACAAATCCTCTGTTTATGCGGGTTTTCAAAGATTTCACAGACAGCGTGACTGGCAGGAGGCTGATACATTTCCTGTTTTTGATTATAATTTTATTTATCTTTCTAGTCTGTTTAATTTCAAAAAATTTGTGGATTTTATACAAAAACAGGTGATTTATAGCAGAATTATTGCAGATAAATCTGGAAATACTGCCAATTTTATCTTTAGGCTTGCAATCACAGGAAATTTGATATAGAATACTTCAAGACAACATTTTGTTATAAATTGTTATGTATAAGAATCCCTGATATAACAATACAATGACGAAGGGACTGTCGCATGAAGGAAAATAATACAGGATATCGTTGGTTTGAAACGTTTTTTATGCTATATCTTGTATCATTTTCTTAGAGTGGCAGTTCCTTAATACCGCTGATTCCTTCCTTACGTTTCAAACTTCAATGCTTTTTTATATCGTTTCTTAAAAACTGCCCCGTTTCAATAGAACTGCCTGTATTTCGAGATACACCTGACAGACTATATCCGCAATTGATTCCCGCGTCTTTTATTGTATAAAGTTCCAAAATATTTCCCGCCAGGCGAATAAAAAGTCACTTCTTTACATTCCCGGAAATATATGTTATACTCATATATGTGCAATTGTTACAATCCATGATGCTAAACAAGGGAGGGTTTTTGGCGGCAATCAGGTATTGTTAACGAATCATGCAGCCGGAACAGCAGCACAGCAGACTGTTCCAAAAAAAGATAAGGAGAAGAACGTATGAAAAAGAAAACATTGTCCAAATTCATGGCAGCGGCACTTTGTCTTACAATGCTTGCCGGTTCCCTGAACGGATGCTCGCAGAAGACCGAGAAAACAGACGGAACAGAAGCAAACAAGCCAGATGATTCCGACACTTCATCAGACGAACCTACGGTAACTGATGAAAAAACACCAGCAGACGAGCCGTCTTATATTGAGGCTCCTTATACCGCCGGCAGCGAAGCACCTGTTGAATATGCAGAGCCTGTGTTCTATGAGAACGAGGGGGGGCCTTCCATCAGCGTAACTTATGTTGGTGTTATTCAGCAGGATGGGAAATATTTTAAAGACAGCAACAACAACAAGGAGCTTGACCCGTTTGAAGACTGGCGGCTGTCCACAGAGGAACGCATGGCTGACCTTCTTGGCAAGATGACCCAGGAACAGCGCATCGGCCTTTTGCGCAACGCACTGATGTCCAGTCCTGCCGCAGAAAAAGCAGAAGATGCTTATAACGAGGACGGTACTGTAAAAATGGATGCCCTGGTAACCGTAAAGGAAGAAGAACCGGAAGAAAAAGAAGAAGGTGACGGCGGCTTCAACCAGGCAGCTGCACAGCAGGCAGCAGCGGCAGCTTATGCAGCCAGCAATGTTACCGAAACCTATACCCGTTCCGGCGTTATCCGCAAGGACACCGATACGGAAACCGGCGCTTTATTCAATAACGCCCTGAATCAGTTAAGTGAGTGGGTAGCTGCTTCGAAAAATGAAGTTATGGTGCCATTTATGCTGATTTCCAACCCGATGCTTGCCGGCTATCCGCAGGCGCTGGGCTTTGGCGCAGCTGCAGCAGGCGACAGCTATGACCTGATTAAGTCATTCGCTGAGCTGGATGCTGAAATCTGGGATGCAAAAGGAATCCACCAGATGTACGGCCCACAGATTGACCTGATTACCGACCCGCGCTGGTCACGTAACAATACAACCTATTCCGAGAATCCAGACGATATGGCAGGCATCGCTTCTGCCCTCGTAGAAGGCTATCAGCACGGCACAGACGGCACACAGACTGGCGATGTCGGCCTGATTATCAAGCATTTCCCTGGCGACGGTGCAGCTGAGAACGGTTTCGAATCCCACTTTGGCATGGGCCAGTGGCGTATTTACGCAACCGAAGGTTCTTTGGAAAAATACCACCTTCCTGGCTTCCAGGCAGCAATTGATGCAGGCGTGGCAGGTATCATGCCAGGCTACAGCCGTCCTGCAGCAGATGAACGCAGCGTGGCACAAAGCTATAAAGGAACTGAAATTACAGCAGAAGAAATTGCCAATGCATACAACACCAATATTCTTCAGAAGCTGCTGATTGAAACCATGGGCTTTAAAGGCTTTATCAACACAGACTCCGGTGTCATTACACAGGGCATGCAGTTTGGTGCAGAAGACCTGTCCGAAGCAGAACGTATTGCAGCCGTTATCAACGCCGGCTGTGACACCATTGGCGATGGCTTTTCTCCAGTTATTGATTACACAACGACTGCCGAAGCAGTTACTTCCGGCGGCGTGACAGAAGAAGCATTCGACCGTGCTACCACAAACAGAATGACTTCCTGGCTGGATTTAGGCATGTTTGATAATCCTTACCGTGACCCGGCAGAAAGCAAAAAGGCTGGCGAAGATAACGCAGACGCAATCGCTGCCATGAAAGAAGATATTAACCGCAAATCCGTAGTACTGATGAAAAACCACGACAACGTGCTTCCTCTGACGGATGCTTCCAAGAAGGTTTACCTTGCTTCTTATACAGAAAAAGGCCCGAATGAAGAAACCGTTGCAGCATGGACAGAAGCTATCGAAGGCATGGGCTTTACCATTGTGAAAAAGGCTGCAGAAGCTGATATCGCAATTTTGGATGTCGCTCCTCGTACACCAGCCAACGGCGACGAATTCATGCATGAAATCAACCTTGTTGAAAACAAAGAAGTCGCACATGTTGACCCGAAGACCCAGGAGCCTGACGGTACCACAGTAGAAGTTACCACACTTCAGGATGTGAAAAAAATCGCAAAGGATGCTGCTGCTGTACATAAAAATGGCGGTATTGTAATTACTTCTATTAATATTACGAGCCCTTGGATTCTTACCAGCTTAGAACCGCATACCGATGCTCTGATTGGTTCCTTTGGCACATCAGCACAGGCCCGCATGGACGTGCTGACTGGCAATTACAAACCTACCGGCAAGCTTCCGGTAACAATGGTTTCCTGTGAAGAAGTTATCGCAGTCGATGAAAATAATATCTGCGCATCTCCGAACGATGTTCCTGGCTATGACAAAGACCAGTACATCGACAAAGCTGTCCTGGATAAATCTCCTTCCGGCAGCTATGCATACAAAGACGCTGACGGCAATTCCTATGTTTACGGCTTCAGCCTGACGATGGAAGGTGATGCACTTGCTGCTGGCGAAAGCAAAGATGATGCAGAAGAAGGCAAAGAAGATACCAAAGACGAAGGCAAAGATGAAGGCAAAGACAGCAAGCCGTCAGAAGGCGCAGCAAGCGCTGACGCTATTGTTATCAACTATGAAGCCACACCGGACGCTTTTGAAGGCGAATGGACGCTGACAGGTGCTTATACAGCTGCTGACGGCATGCTGGCTGTAAAAGAAAATGCATGCTTCTTAGAGATTGAACAGAGCATTGATACAAATAAACTGGTAGACGAAGCTGCTTATATCCACGCAGATGCAGTCAACCTTTCCGGAACCATGACATTTGATTCCAGCATCAGCGAAAATTCTTACCGGTGTTCTTCCAACTGGGAGAAATGGACAACGGTTAATGTTATCGGCGAAGGCAACTGTGAATTCTCCGGTGCAAACCAGTTCAAAATCCGTGATGACGACGAAGGCGTATTCTTCAAGGAAATCGCCGGTGCAGATGCAGACGAGCTGCTCAATGTCATTGCAGTAAACAGCGATGGACAGCTTCTGGTAGGCTACTCAGAAGACCATATCGAAAACGATGAAAGAGCTGAATGGGAATATGTATATATCTTCTCAAAATAATGCCTGATTCCTGATGTAACAGCGATACAAAAGCAAATCCTGGAAAGCACGCAGTACAGGCTTTCCAGGAAATAAATAAAAGTTCAGCAAGACTAAAAAACAGCCCCGGCTTACTCAAAGCCGGGGCTGTTCTTTCTTGCATTGTGGCGGAAATGATTACCACCAGAACTGTTTTTTACACTGCGGCAGAAATGATTACTGCCAAAAGCTTACGCTGCTGCATCCGCAACATCTATCCTTGCGGAATTTCTTTTACGCTTTTTTCTTGCGCATATCCAGAATCAGGAGTGCTGCTCCTGCCAGTGTCAGGATTGCGAAAATAATCTTAGCTGCCATCAGCGCTGTTGACCACCATGGTGTTACATGGACAATGACTGTGTCCTGGCTGATGCCGTCCATGCCGCGGGAATGAACGACGGTGTAGAGAATCCTGTGAGCCGATTCCCTCATGGCACGTGCTATCGGTGCGTTTTCTTTGGATGCGCCCGGGCCATAATCTGCAAATTCAAATCCAAGGTCACTTGCTCCGCCTGTACCGCCTGTACCTGTCACACCCGGATAATTGTCCGGAATATCGTTGCCGGCTAAAACCTCATGCGGCTTTGACATATAGCTGCCGTCATACATATCGGTAACAGCAAATCCTGTCATTCCAGCCTCGCCGCGCAGCCAGTCTGTCATCAGCTCAGGCATAGCGCCGGACCAGAATGCACCCAGGCGGTTAAACGCCGTCATCACGCATTTTGCATCTGCTTTTACAATCGGAAGCTCAAACGCACGCAGATAAAGCTCGCGCAGCGCCTGCTCGTTGCACCAGGTACCGATGCCCTGCCGCTGTTCTTCCTGGTCGTTAAGTACAAAGTGTTTGTTGTATACATATACACCCTTGGACTGGATTGCCTCAGACTCAACAGCTGCAATCAGCCCTGTCAGAATCCCATCCTCAGAATAATATTCAAATACACGGCCAGAATAAGGCGTGCGGTGAATGTTCAGGCCGGTGCCGTAGAATCCGGCATATCCTGCCCACATGGCATCTTCACCAATCAGCTCGCCTGCTTCGCGTACCAGCTGGTCATTAAAGGTTGCTGCAATAATACCGTTACATGGATAACAGGTACCTGTCTGGTCTTTGTCCGGGTCGTTTGTCTGGTTTGCGTAGCCGTTCGGGCCGATATTATACGGCTGTGTGACACCGCTCGGGCCATTGTGGTCGAGTGTCTCCGGCTTTCCTATGCCAGATACTGCTACCGTCATGCGAAGGCCGACTGCACAAAGCTCACTCAGCTGCTGATAGGTCAGCTGGTCTAACAGCTCATCCCACATCGGGTCATCATAAGCAATCGGATTGCCTTCTGCATCTTCCATAAGGTTAATCAGCTGATGCGAGGTTGTTGTGGAATCCATTACCGGCCAGTCGCCGTCATTTTCCGGCAGGTCGGCATCATCCAGCACAACATCCGCTGCAATCTGGTCTGTCATGCTCAGGCGGACATATTTGTCGTTCTCGTCGTCGTCATTGGCTTCCCAAAGCACGGTTGTTCCTTCCCAGTCACTTCTGGTAATATAGGCCACATGATTATCGCCAGCGCCTTCATAGCGGTTGATATCCGCAGCGGCAAACAGGCTTTTTACCTCCGCATTCGTTCCATACGATTTTGCATAGGTCTCGCTGTCAAAGCTGTAATCCATGGAATAAACCAAATCCTGGTTTCCTTCGGCAGTCATGCCGTCTGAAACAGATTTGCCCTTCACTGCCAGGATATTGTTTACTGCGGCATGCGCATTGTCAGCCGCTGTCAGGTAATGCGTGCCATCTTCCAGAATGAAAACGCCGGAATTAAAGGTGTCATAAGAAGTCAGGAAATATTCCGGAACTTCAACCTTTACGGTTTCGCTTGCACCCGGAGCCAGAAGCTGTGTCTTGCCATAACCCACCAGTTCCACCGATGCCTTTTCAATCTGATTGGTTTTATCATACTCGGTATAAGGCTTCTGTGCGTAAATCTGCACGGTCTTTTTGCCTTCCACGCTGCCGGTATTGGTTACGTCCACACTGACCGAATAAGCTGTTTCCATGCCGCTGCCGGTCTTTTCCACGCTCATATTGGACATTTCAAATTCGGAATAGCTCAGTCCATAGCCAAACGGATAAGCTACAACGCTGTTATAATCAAAATCTCCTGTTTTTGCCGTGCCCAGCACCTGGTCTTCATAACGTGTCTCGGTATAGCGGTAGCCCACATAAATGCCTTCCTGATATACCACGTACATATTGAAGACACGGCCGCCAGCTTCCAGGGCGCTGTATTTATCTGCCCCGTCATAGTAATAGCTGCCAAAGTTTGCCATTGCCGGGTCCAGCAGATTGTTTGTCCACCAGGTATCCGGCAGGGAACCGGACGGATTTACCGCACCGGAGAGGATATCTGCAACTGCATACAGGCCGGTCTGTCCTACGGAGCCAATCCAGAGTGCTGCATCAATTCCATAAGCCTCGTCATTGATAAATTCTGCGGAAATCGGATTTGCGCTGTTTACAAGCAGCACGATTTTGGAAATCTTTCCGCTGTCTTTGTATTCTTTGAGCCCTTCCAGCACGCCCAGCTCGTTTTTATTCGGACGCAGGTAGTCGCCGTCTGCGCCGTCGTCATGATTCACGCTCTTTAAGTCATTTGCTTCGCCGCCTACACGCCCGATGACGAAAACAGCTGTTTCGCCTTTGCCGAAACTGCTGACTTCGTCTGAGTTTTGAATCTGCTTCCAGGACGGCTCATTGATATTGCCCGGGTCAAAATCACGCCCGTATTCTTCTGATACATACCATTCCAGAAGGTCTTTATTTACCACTGTGTAACCTGACTCACTGAGCACCTGCTCATAGGTAGGTGCATCTTCCGATGAAACCGCACCGGAACCAGTTCCCCCGAATACCGGAGAGATTGCGGTTGCACCAAACAGGGAAACTTCTTTTCCCTGCAGCGGCAGGGTATTTTCATCATTTTTCAGCAGAACTGCCCCTTCGCCTTCGACTTCCCGTACCTTGGCAAGCCCGGCTTCTTTCAGTTCTGCAACCGATTTGTACTGGCTTTCAAAATATCTTGCATATTCGTCGCTTGCACCTTCCAGACGCTCCATCCGGGTCGTGGAAATACCCAGGAAAGAATTAATCTGTCCGGCAAATTCGCCCGCAATTGTGGAAGCGAAATAAGAAACCACCAGCAGAACTGCCATAATATTCGTAAATATTTTTTTCCAGAGCCTGCCAGGTGAGGATTTTGCTTTATCTGTATTCATATTTTATCCTTTATCCTTTCCTTAGTCTCAAGTTTTGCCAGCATCCAGAGAGCCAGGCCGTCTATGCGGTGACAGCCTGAAATATCCGATGCATTCCCGGTTTCCCTGTCCTGCCATTCAACTCTGCGTGCGCCGGACTGGCCTGCGCGCCTGCGCGGGCCCCGTCAGATGCCGCAGAAACCAGCATTCTGCAAAAGAACCTCTGGTTTTGTGAGGGAAATCCGAAAAAACTGCCCAGATATCTGCTTTCAGACAGCTGGTTTTAGTACATATTTCATAATACACCATTTTGCCGATTTGTGAAAGCAGATAAAAAACACCTCCCTGTCTTAAGAGGTTTCGATTTTGTCGTAAAGTTATCAAATATTATTTTACGACTAAAAATATTATGTTTTACGACTAAATTTTCGTCAATTATATTAATATTACCGTCAAATGCATTTCACCAGAAAATCAAATGACACGCCTGCATTTGACGGAGCTGGGATTTCATGCCATAATAAATGCATGTTCCAGGCACAGCATGACCCGGCGAAAATGCGGTTTCCAGGGTTCTGCTGCCTGTGCCTGGCGCAGCGAACGCCTGCCATTCAAACATACTATAAATGCGAAAGGAGTTCACAATTAATATGAATCAGATTCTGAAAAATAAAGCAGCAGGGTTTTATGCCGGTTTATTGGCGGCTGTTCTCTGCCTTGTATCTGCTGCTGCATATGGCATCAGCTTTAGCAGTATTATATACAAAGAGCCGATTTTTGATGTGACAGTATGCATTTTACTGGCTGTAACCGCCGTTGCGTCCATTGTTATGCTGTGCATTGACCAGGCAGCACCTTTTGCACCGGTTGTGCTCTGTGCTGGAAGCGGCATTTCGCTGCTGATGTACGTCCATGCAATTATCTGGCCGGTTTCCGATACGATTTACGGCATTGAGCCTTTCGGCCACATGTCGGCACTGACGATGTGCGCGGTGCTGCTCGTACTCAGCTTTGTGGTTTCCGAGGCAGCCCTTTATATGAAAAAAATAAAAGCAGTTTCCTGACTATAACAAAGCAAAGCCTGGCGGACTTCAATTCCTGTCCGTCAGGCTTTGCTTTTTGCTTGTTTTATGCTACAATCGAATAAGAAACTATCCTATCCGAGACGAAGGGAATCCATTTTCATGTTTGAAATCAGCATTCAGAAGCTTTTTGGACATTTTGATTATCATATTTGTATCAGAAAGCGCCAGATTACCATTTTAACAGGGCCTAACGGCTTTGGAAAATCTACCATTATCCGTTTCATATATGCAATCGGAAGCAGTGACCTGAGTATCTTTTTTGAAACCGTATATGATACCATCGAAATAAAACCGTCAAATCAGACTGGCAGCTTAATAATTACTGTGAAAGATGGCGGCATCCTGTTCAATGGCAGAAAAATCACACATAAAAATTTCAAATATTTCAGCCGTGGCACAAGCCCCGCTGGCATCTCAGGTGATGAAGAAAAAAAGAAATTTTTCGAAGAACAGGACTCTTACAAAAAAATTTTACAGATTATGAGAAATATATTTGGAGACGTTTCTTTTATCAGCGAACACAGAGTCGTAATGAATACCGTCCAGCAGGTTGTACGGTTTGCCAATATAAGAAAAGTCGAAAAAGACATGGCAGAATCCATCGAGGAAATTCCTGAAAAACTGGGAGAACGCATACAGGAAGCGGAAAGAAACTACTCAAGCATATCAAACGAACTGGACAGTACTTTTCCGAAACGCCTGTTTTCCCAAAAAGACGGAATATCTGAGAAAGATTTTCATGCCAGCTTAAGACTTATGCATGAACGCGTCCAGAAACTGCAGAATAATGGCTTTACCCGCATACACGAATTAAACGACATGGCATTTCAGCCAGAAGATGCACGTGCCTTAAAAGTATATTTCGATGATTTTGACAGGAAATATCAGGTATATGAAAGCATACTAAATAAAATGGAGCTATTTCAGGATATTGTCAGCCGGAGATTTTTATTTAAAAGACTAAAACTTTCCAGTACATCTGGAATACTGGTTATGGATGAAGCTTCCGGGCACCGTATTCCCTTATCCAGGCTTTCATCCGGCGAAAAAGAAATACTAATCCTGTTTTACAATCTGCTGTTTGAAAATGCAGAGGACGGAATCGTATTGGTAGATGAACCGGAAATATCCCTGCACATTGCATGGCAGAGAATGTTTATCGATGATTTAAGAAAAATAGCATTATTGCGAAATCTGACGGTCGTCGTTGCAACACATTCCCCGCAGATTATCAATGGCAACAGACACATCCAGATAGACTTAGGAGAATTGTATAAGAATGGACTCAATCAGGGAAAATAGAACAAAAGACGATATCCTCGAAGAAATACGCTTAGAACAGTCTGCAGACATTTACGGCAAAAAATGTTTTATCATTACAGAAGGCTCTGACGATGTTCTTTTTATCCGCAAAATGTTCAGCCGCAGCGTAATATGCCTGGAATCCTTCGCCGGAAAATCCGGACTGATGGAAATTATGGCAGAACAGGACGCTGCGTCTGATTCCATTATTGGCATCCGTGACCGGGACTACGTGGATGAAACTGCTTTGCCAGACCGGATATTTTTATATGACCATTGCTGCCTGGAAATGATGCTTCTCGCAGAACAGGCTGTTACGGAAAGCTTTTATCAGATTTATTATAAAGGAAAAAATTCCTGTGACACCTTTCTATTAAATACCATGAGGCAGCTGGCACCGTACAGTATTCTGCGCAAAAGAAATGAAAAAGAATCACTTGGCATAAGCTTTCGAAAAGCAGGCTTTGGAGATTTAATAGATTTTTCCAATGAATCTTTAAATTGTGCACGGTTATTTCAAAGAACAGGCGAAGCCGAACGTTTTCATGCCTGCCAGCAGGAAGCGGATGAACTGGAAGAAACAGCTCTGTGGGAAATGACTAACGGCCATGATATCTGCACATTTCTTGGATGCCTGTCAAAAACCGGAAAAAAAGGCATGGATGAAACCAGTGTCAGAAATATCCTTCTGGTCAGTTACCGGAAAGAAGATTTTTTCAAAACAACACTCAGGCAGAATATTTTATCCTACCAGCACCAAAAGCATCTGGAATTTTTAGAAGAAACTGACCAGCAGAATCCTTCTTAAATTCCAGGTTTCTGGAAAATCTGCCGTACCCTGCATATTCCCAGCACTTGTTCAGCATAGAAAACACGGGGTTATTTGTATGAAATATAATAATAACATTATTCTGAATATGATAAGCAGCGAATTTTTTTCACAGATTGAAGAAGCTGCTTTAGAATTTGTCTGGCATCTGGAAGCAGCTGATTTATGGGATATCTTTGAGGAAGGAGCTGATTATGCTGAATTAGACCATATATACAGCCTCCGCGTTCCGGCCTATCAGTCAGAGCATCAGGAAGAAGCTGAATACATTTCCGGCATACTGGAAGTCTCGGCTTTTATAAAAGGATATAAAAACTGGGAGGAAGAAAATATCCCCGCTGGCAGCAAGATGTGTGTTTTTAACATGAAATTCGGATTTTATGCCAGCCAGAATCACTATTTTGATTTCTTTTCAGAACCTGTATATTAAATTACAAAGCCCAAAGACAGCAATGACGCAAAAACCCCCTGCCGCCCGTTATACAGCTGCAGGGGGTTTTCCTGTTATTCTTTTATCTTAATTTCCATCCTGACCGGAGCTTTTCCTGCAAGCTCCCGGCTCCTTGCATCCGGCCCGCAGGTTCCGGCATACAGGGTAAATGCCCTGGCATCCACAACGCGTTCCCCGTCTTCATTCACGGCCATAAATGCTTCCTTCGGGATGTCCAGCTCTATCGTCTTTTCTTCCCCGCTTTCTGCTTCGACCTTTGCAAACGCGCACAGCACCGGATTTGGCGGTGCCAGGACAGAGCCTTCGCTGCGGATATAGGCCTGGATAACATCCTTTGTCCGGCGGCTGCCTTCGTTTTTAAACGAAACCTTTATTTTCAGGCCGTTTTCGGCTGCGTCCATACAGCTGCTGTCTGCCTGTACCCCGTTTACCCGGATGTCGCCATAGCTCAGGCCGTAGCCGAACGGGTAAAGCGGTTCTTCTTTCAGGTAGCGGTAGGTTCTGCCTTCCATGGAATAATCTTCAAAGTCCGGCAGCGTGTCCAGGCTTTTATAGAAGGTGACCGGAAGCTTTCCGCATGGCGATACTTCGCCGAACAGCACCCGCGCCAGCGCTTTTCCGCCCTGTGCCCCCGGGTACCATGCCTGGATGACAGCCGCTGCCTGCTCCTGCAGCAGGGACAAATCCAGCGCGCTGCCGGCAAAGATGCAGGCAATGACCGGTTTTCCGGTTTTTAATACCGCTTCCATTAAAGTCCTCTGGCTCTTTGGAAGGTTCAGGTCCTGCTTGTCTCCGGAAGAATACGCATTTCCGGTATCGCCTTCCTCGCCCTCGAGCGTTTCGTCCAGCCCAAGGCAGAGCAGGATGACATCGCTGCATTCTGCTGTGGCAAGCGCTTCGCTGATGCGGTCATTTTCCTGTCCGAGCTGTTCTTCGTTTTTGCGGTACAAGTGGCAGCCTTTGGCATACAATACCCGCACATCGTCTCCCAGATAATCCTGCATGCCTTCGAGCGCTGTAACGTAGCGTGAAGCTGTCCCGTGATAATTGCCGTCCAGCGAGCTTCTGCTGTCTGCATTCGGCCCGATTACCCCGATTGTCCTGATATCTTCTTTTTTCAATGGAAGCAGCCCGTTATTTTTAAGCAGTACCATGCTTTCCTCGGCGGCCCGCTGTGCGAGTGCCAGATGCTCCGGCGATGCGACGCAGCTGTACGGAATGCTGTCGTATTCCGTTTCGGTAAACATCCCAAGCAGGAAACGGGCTGTAAAGAGACGGACTGCCGAAGCCCTGAGCGTTTCTTTTTTCACCAGACGCCTGTTCAGCGCTTCTTTTAAGCATAAATAAGTACACCCGCAGTTTAAGTCGCATCCTGCATTGAGCGCCATTGCAGAAGATTCCACCCCGTTTTTCGTTACCCCGTGGTGGTCATGGAAATCACGCACGGCCCAGCAGTCGGAAACATAATGTCCCTGGAATCCCCATTTTCCGCGCAGGATTTCGCCCATCAGCTCTTTGCTTGCGCAGCACGGCTCATCGTTCGTCCGGTTGTAAGCGCCCATCACTGCTTCCACCTGTGCCTCTCTGACGCAGGCTTCGAAGGCAGGCAGGTATGTTTCGTACATATCCTTTTTCGATGCCTTTGCATTAAACGAATGGCGCAGCGCTTCCGGCCCGGAATGCACCGCAAAATGCTTGGCACACGCTGCGGTTTTTAAATATTCCCCGTCTCCCTGCAGCCCGCGCACCATGGAAACCGCAAGCCTTGCGGTCAGCACCGGGTCTTCTCCGTAGGTCTCATGTCCCCGTCCCCATCTCGGGTCACGGAAAATATTGACATTCGGCGACCAGAGGGTCAGCCCCTTGTAAATATCGCGGTCACCGTGCTTTACGGCAGCGTTGTATTTTGCGCGCGTTTCCTGTGCAATGACATCCCCTGTCTGTTCCATCAGCTGCGTGTCCCATGCTGCGGCAAGCCCGATGGCCTGCGGGAATACCGTCGCCGTGCCTGCCCTGGCTGTTCCGTGCAGGCCTTCATTCCACCAGTTATACGCCGGGATGCCCAGCCGCTCAATGGCTGGCGCATCAAACCGCAGCTGGGATGCCATTTCTTCTTCGGTCATCTGTGCAACCAGCTCCTGTGCCAGCTTTTCTGCTTTTTTTCTGTCTCTCATTCTTCTTCCTTCTCCCTCCCGTCGCTTTTGGAATATTCTCCTAGCTGACTTTTATCACGCCTTTTACGATATCTGCCTTATTTTTTACGCACGCATCCAGCGCATTCTGGATATCATCCAGTTCAAAAGAATCCGTTACAATGTCTTTGATTGCGATTTTTCCCGATGCAACTGCTTCGATTGCCATTGGATAAATATTGCGGTAGCGGAAAACAGTCTTAAATTCCAGCTCCTTGTCGAGCGCTTTCGACACCGGAAGCTTCATTTCACCCGACGCACTGTAGCCTACGAATACCACGCATGCGCCTTTTGCTGCACCCTGAATCAGCTGCGATGCCGTAATTTCAGAACCGGCCGTTTCGATTCCCAGGTCAAAGCCCCTGCCGCCGGTCAGCTCCAGGATGCGTGCCGCGGTATCTTCGTTTTTTCCATTGATAACGGCATCAGCACCAAGCTCCAGCGCTTTTTCCAGGCGCTTTTCCATAATGTCCGCCACAATCACGCGCGATACGCCCATGGCTTTTAACGAAAGCAGCGTGACAAGCCCGATACAGCCTGCCCCGGTTACAACGGCGGTCTGCCCAAGGCGCGCGCCGCCCTGCATTGCCGCATGCATGCCGACTGCCAGCGGTTCGATTAATGCGCCTTCCATAGAGCTTACATGGTCCGGCAGCTTAAAGCAGAGTGCTGCCTCATGTACGACGTATTCCTGAAACACCCCGTCAATCGGCGGCGTTGCAAAAAATTCCACATCCCGGCACAGGTTGTATTTACCCTGCCTGCAGAATTCACATTTCCCGCAGGTCCTGCCCGGCTCTAATGCAACGCGGTCGCCCGGCTTTATATGCGTCACGCCGCTTCCGGCTTCAACGACCGTTCCGGCTGCCTCATGCCCGAGCACAAACGGATAATTTACAATAAAATCCCCAATCCGGCCGGATTCATAATAATGCAGGTCCGAACCGCAGATTCCCACATATTCGATTTTAACGAGCACCTCGCCTGCTCCCGGCTTCGGCACTTCCCTCTGCTGGATTTCCACGTGCTGTAATTGTGTCATGACTGCTGTTTTCATTGTCATCTGCTTTCCCCTTTTCTGATTTTGGATTTTTTCCCGTAACCTGTAACGGTATTTACCCGCCAGCTTTCCGGCGCTCCCAGATAAGCTTCTTTATAAGTTTCTTTGCATGCCGCATCTGCCGGATGCAGCACGATGCGTTCAAGTACGATGCCCGCTTCCCTGGCATAGACTGTTATCTGGTTCAGCCCCTGTTCCAGATGCACCTGCGTGCCGGCGGTATGCTCTTGGTTCAGGACAGCCTGTTCCCATGGAATGCATCCAGGCTCGCCGCCCTTATATCCGGTGCCTGTAATTTCCACTTCCTGCACGGCAGCTGCTTTCGTCTGGCTGTCTGGCTGCGCAGCCGCCGCGTGCCCGTCGTCCGGCTCCTTTCCGCCGTCCGGAAGGCTCTGCACACATACTCCAAAATGCAGCTTTCCGCCGTAAATAAGCGGATTTGCCGGGGATGTATGCAGCTGCAGGTAATAATCGCCCGCCTGCTGCGCAAAGATGCGGTAGGAAAGTGCCGGAGCGTCCTGTGCGGATGCACCGCAAAACGACGCGGTAACCGGAAATACCTTCATGCCGCTGCCGTATTTCCCAAAATCCACAAGCGGCCGGAAGGCCGCTGCCTGGCCGTGGCATGTGCCGTTTCTCTGTCCGGTAAAGTGGACTGCATCCAGGACAAACACCTGTCCCCTGGCCAGAAACGTTCCGTCCGGAATGCCTGCTGTCTCCCTGCGGACTGCCTTTACATGAACCGGGACAAACTGTTCCCCGGCTGTAATGCGAAAAGCACAAAATCCCTCTGCCTGCGCCAGCTTTTCCGGAAGCAGTGTCAGGCGGATTTCATCCTGCAGCGCTGTTTTCCCGGATGTGGCCGAAAATTCCAGCCAGTCACAGTCTGTTTCCATTTCTATCTGCCATTCCAAAATTCCCTGTCCGCTGTTTGCTGCCTGTATGCATGCCTGGCACTCATCCGCAGTTTCCAGTACTATCTGCAATGGTTTTGGGAAATACTGGTTGGTAAAGTGTGCCGTCTCGTCCGCCTTTGATACGGTCAGCCTTGGTTTTTCGGGCAGGCGCACCACATGGCGCAGCGGATAACGCCAGTCCTCGTCGTTCCAGTTCGTAAACCCGATATGCGAAGCCAGCTCCATCCCGGCCCATTTGCCGTCCCGGAATGCCTTTACCTGCGCTGCCAGCGCTTCGTCGCGCAGGATGCAGCGCTCCATCAAATCTCCCATTTCGTTTGCAATGGCTTTTCCCTGCTTTGCATACAGGTGGTTCCACCCGGCATACAGATGCATTTTCAGCAGATTGACCGAAGCCGCTGCCGGAAAATAAATCATGCTCTCGTATGCCTGCTCCATGCCACGTTCCCGGAATGCTGCCCGCAGCTTTTCATTTTCCTGCTCAATGGCATCACACAGCTGCATCATCCTTCTGCTTTCGTCATAGTGCGCCGGATGATAGATTTCTGCATGCAGGGATTCCGGGCGGCGCAGGCTGTTTATCTTTAAAAATCCGTCCAGCACGCGCCCGGCCTGTTCCAGCTCCTGCGCTGAGGCATACGCGCCGAATACCTGCTCCAGCCACTGCTTTTCGTACTGCTTTGTCTGATTCGGCGCACTGCTGCCCCAGGTTTCAAAATCATAAGCCAGGTTCATAAAATACCCGAGCGGGTACTCCTGAAACTTCAAATCCCCCACGTTTACAATCCAAAGCTCGCGGATGCCGTATTCATAAGCCTCGGTCATCTGCTCCCAGATTTTTGACGGCGTCACGGACGGGTACCATTCGTAGGAAACCGGGTCTCCGTGGTAATCCAGGTGGTAATACATGCCAAACCCGCCCTTATGGCCGCGCTCTGCTTCCTCTGGAAGGGCACGCATATGCCCGAAATTATCCTCGCACAGCAAAAGCGTGACATCGGATAATTCCTCAAAGCCGCGCAGCCCGCCCGAAGCGTCTCCGAAATAATAGTCTTCGACTTCTTTATAGACTGCAAACAGCTGCGGCACCGGCTCTGTGCCCGTCTGCAGGTGCTCTGCTATCATCTGGCGCTGCTTTTTGATAATTTCTTTTAACAGGCGGACATTTTCGGATATCTGCGAATCCTCACCGAGCATTTTGCTGTCCCGTTCCCCGCGCATTCCAATCGTCGGAAATACGTGATGCCCCCGGCTGCGTTTCAGGCCGTCTTCCCAGAACCGCAGGATACCTTCCTGGTTGGTTACATAGCTCCAGTCTGTGCCATATGGAGAATCTTCCCCTTTGACGAGTGTAAATTCTTCGCCGGAACGCATGCATGGCTCATGGTGCGACATGCCGATATAAATGCCGTACTCGTCCGCCAGCTCCATGGACGCAAGCCCCGGCCCGTCTAACAGAAACGACGATGTCCACATGGCCGGCCAGAGGTAATTGCCTTTTAAGCGCAGCAGGTATTCAAACACATGGTCATACATCTGCGCCGTAAACCCGCCGAAATGGGAAAACGTCCAGTTTCCAAAGCAAGGCCATTCATCGTTGATAAAAAATCCGCGGTATTTGACAGAAGGCTCCTTCGAGCAGAAATTTTCCACCTGTACCTGTTTTTCGCGCCCGCCGGTACATTCCGTTCCCGGTTCCGCAGCAAGCGTGATGCGCTCATACGACACAGGATCCGCATCTCCCCAGTAAACATACGGCGTCACGCCCAGAAGCTCCGATAAATGAAACAGTCCGTAAATCGTCCCCAGCTTATCGCTGCCGTATATGACCAGCGCCGTTTCGATTGCGGCAGAACTGCCAGTGCCGCAGTCCTGCGCAGCTTCCCGCTGTCCTTCTTCTGCCCCAAGCGGATAGTCCAGCAGGAAAAACGCATACGATTCGCGTTTCCCGCTGACAGCCTTCAGTCCGGGACTGCGTGCCGCCAGCTGCGCTGCCAGCCCCCCGCCGTCAGTGACTGCCACTACTGCCTGCATGCCGGACACATCCCCCGTTCTGCCAGCGTTATCTGCCATTTTCACAGCTTCGTCCTGCACGGCTGCCGCCTGGCGGATACTGCTGCAGAAAACCGGCTGCGCGCCCGATGTATGTGTCACGTCAGCAGATACCTTTTCCGCTATCCGGCGCACGCCGCTGCCGGACTCCTGCGGCACGATAAAAAATACCTGCCGTTCTTTGCTTAATTCCAACAAACCCATCCTTATCTCCTTATGAAAAAATCATCCAGCCAATAATGAAAATCTCATGGACTGGATGATTCTTTACAGCCGTTTCAACAGAAATGACCTCCGCCCATCCAGGCTGTCCTGCTGCGGCTGCTCCTGTTTAGTTTAAAAGGTCTTTTTTATCCTGGTAAATTTCATTTGCCTGGTCAATGTATTTGGTGCTGCCCTTGCTTTCGCATTCCTTTACATAAGCATCCCAGTCAGCATCCAGGTCGCGTTTTCCGGTAATAAATTCCAGTGCAGCCGTATTGACATAATCCATCAGCGGCACTTTTATAAGGTTCATGTCTTCTTTTTGCAGCTCATCTGCCAGGATTGGCGGAATCAGCCTGATATTTTCCTTGCTTGCATCCACTCTTTCGTTCCATTCGCGCTCGCCTTCGGAAAATTTGGAATACTGCAGGGTCTTATTGCCGCCGTATGCAAATACGCCGTTGCCAAATCCGAAATCCACGTTCAGCTGTTTTTCTGCACCCGGATTGATGCCGTTGTAATAAATATCAGAATTCAGGGTAATCGTCCCGTCGTCTGCTTTTGTATAAGTCTCGCCTTCCACGCCCCACAGGCTTAAGGTCTGTCCTTCTTCGGAATACCACAGCCAGTCAATAAAGCGCAGCATTTTGATAAATTCCTTTTCGCCAAGCTCATCCAGTGCATTCTGTGTTATCATAATTCCGTTTTCCAGGCGTCCGTCCCTGCTGGAAACTTTGACCTGTCCAGCTGCACCGCCAGGAGGTGTCAGGAAGTAAAGCTCTGCGCCATCCACCTGCATTTTGCCGTTTAAGATATCTGCCAGCTGCTGGTAGTTTACATTCAGCACATAAGATTCCCCGCGGAAAAATTTTGCCTGTGCCTGCTGGCTGTCCTGTGTAAAGGTCTCCGGGTCTAAAATGCCGTCGTCATACATCCTGCGGAACATCGCCAGATATTCCTTATATTCTTCGGTTGTATCTGCAAAATAAAATTCGTCTTTATCAAAATCAAATTTCGTGCCGTTCTTTAATCCCCAGTCACCGCCATCGGATGAAAATCCGCCGGTAACCCCGTAGGCTGCTGCCGCAACATTCATCGTGCTGCCGAGCTGGTACTGGTCAGACCATACATACCCGCCGCCGATATGTTCTTTTACTTTTTTCATTGCCTCATAGAAATCATCCCATGTCCAGGACGATTCCGTGCTCAGATCAACTCCTGCCTCCTCAAACGTATCTTTGCGGATAACAAGCGAATATCCTCCGGCTGTCGTCTCCCACATGCCTGGCAGGCGGTAATACTTGCCGTCCGATGCCAGAATCTGCTGCAAATCTTCTTCCATGCCCCAGTCCTGCACGCATTTCTGGTAGTTTGGCATATACTGCACCCAGTCGCTGATAGCCACGACCTGGCCGCTGTCTTCGTATGCGGTAGAGTCGTATACCTTCGGCACGATAAACGGCGCGCTGCCGCTGTTTACAGAAGCAGACACTTTATCGTTATAATCAGTACGCGCTACGGTTGTCAGGTCAAATGTAACATTCGTCTTTTCTTCAATGGCTTTCCATAACAGCCAGTCTTCTTTGTACGGATAATTCTCATGGTCTGAATACATCATCGAATAGGTAACCGGCTCATTGGAGTGGAAGGTCTCTCCGGCCCCGTATGTATAGTCCAGCTCCTCGTCTGCTTCCTCCGCAGAAATCGACGGCCCTTCGTCCTCCGAGCCGCCACCGCCGCCGCATCCGGCCAGCGAGAGTCCCGTCATGACACATGCCAGTGTCAGTGCAAGTAATTTCTTTTTCATCATTTTTCCTCCTTATTTTCAGCACCCTTATCAGGCTGTTTTTCATACCTCATCCCTTTACTGCCCCAATCGTCATGCCCTGTACAAAATACTTCTGCACAAACGGATAGACACAGATAATCGGTATCGATGTCAGCAGCATGGATGCAGATTTTAAAGTCGCCTGCACGCTGCTTGCTTCTGCAGACGCGCCAACCTCCGTATTGTTTGCCCCCTCTACAAGCTGCCTTACATAAAGCGCGATTGGCCATTTGTCTTTGGAATCCAGATACATCATTGGCGAGAACCATTCGTTCCACATCGTAACCAGGTAAAACAGTGCCATTGTCGCAATAATCGGTTTGGACAGCGGCAGGATAATTTTTACAAATATCCCGTAAGCATCCATGCCGTCAATCGATGCCGCTTCTTCGAGTTCTTCCGGCAGGCCTGCAAAAAAGGATTTCATAACCAGAAGGTTAAACGTGCTGATGGTTCCCGGCAGGATAATGGCCCACATGCTGTCCTGAAGGCCGAGCCACTGGGTTACTACGATATAGTTTGGAATCATGCCGCCCGCAAAGTACATCGTAAATACGACCATTGGCGTAATATATTTATTCAGCCGCAGCCTCGGCTTGGACAGCGGATATGCCAGAAGCGCTGTAAAAAGAACCGAAATCACTGTCCCGACAGCGGAATATACAATGGTGTTAAAATAATATTTGAAAAACTGATTGTCCCTTAAGATGTACTTGTAAGTGTCCAGATTAAAATCAATCGGAAAGAACGTGACCTTTCCGGCACTTACAGCTGCATCCGAGCTGAATGACTGGGCCGTCAGGTAAATAAACGGGTACAATGTAATAAATATAACAAAAATCATCAGTATCGTATTGACAGCCTGAAATACCCTGTACCCGGATGATGGCTTTCCCTTCATTTGCTTTCTCTCCTTTCTACCAGATGGATGTTTCCGTAAACTTTTTGGACATAAAGTTTGCTGCCGATACAAGAATCAGCCCCACAACGCCTTCAAACAGCCCGACTGCTGCCGCATAGCTGAAATTGCCGCCCGTAATACCCATGCGGTATACTAACGTGCCGATAATGTCCGCGCGCTCCTGGTTCAGCGGATTGTATAAAAGCAGGATTTTCTGCATATTGCCGGACGTTACGATATTTCCGATGTCCATAATTAAAAGCGTCATAATCGTCGGCATAATGCCAGGAATCGTGACATGGATAACCTGCTTGAATTTGTTTGCCCCGTCAATGGATGCTGCCTCATACAGTTCCGTATTAATGCCCGTCATGGCTGTCAGGTACAGGATAGAGCCCCACCCCAGTGCCTGCCAGACGCCGGATAAAATGTACACCGCATCAAACCATCCCGGTTCGGACATAAATGCAATGCTCTCCCCGCCCAGCGACTGAATCACCTGGTTAATCGGCCCATTCGCTGTCAGCAGCTCTTTTACCATGCCACAGACTACGACAAGGGAAATGAAATGCGGCAGATAGGAAACGGTCTGTATCGTCTTTTTCCACATCTTTTTGCGGATTTCGTTTAAGAGCAGCGCAAAAATAAGCGTCGCCGGAAAACGGACTAACAGGTAGCCAATGCTTAACCGCAGCGTATTCCAGAATGCCTGCCAGAACCCGGAATCTGTCATAAACTGCTCGAAATAGCGGAAGCCTACCCAGTATTCCCCGAGAATGTTCGGCCCTCCCTTGTACCTTCGGAATGCTATGATATTTCCAAGCACCGGAACATACTTAAAAACAACATAGTACAGAATTGGGAGCGCCATCAGGGAATACAGCCTCCATTCCTTGCGGATATGCCCGGCCATCGATAATTCCTGCCGGGCTGCTGCCTGAGACCCTTGTTTTTTCGTTTTTGCCATAGCTTAACTCCTTTCTTCTCAGAACCTGGCCAGTTCGTTTTTCTGCATTTATTATAATGCGGATATTGCTCTGCTGCTTCTAAGTTCTTGCGTGATTTTGCGCAAAAAACGCTAAAAAAAGCGCTGTTTTTGTGAGAATCCACCAAAACAGCGCCTAACCTGTTATTTACTTTTCACAGCCGGCTTCCTGAAACTGAAACCATTCAAAATCAAAGCTGCTCCCCGGAAGGAATACAAAGCGGACGGTCTGTGTGCCGCAGACCCGCTTTAACGGGAAGCTCTGCACCCCGCTGCCCTTTTGAAATTCCAGCAGCTGGCTTTCTTCTTTTTCCCCGTCCGAGCATTTTAAGATAACTGCATTCTTTTCCAAATCCGTGCTGCCGCAAAGCACAATCTGCGCTGCCCCGCTGCTGCCAAATTCCAGGCGCTCAAAAACGAGCGTGACGTTATTTCCGATGCCGCGCACCGCTGCTCCATCCCTTGTAAAGCTGTCCCCGTAAACGGCATCGCATTCGCCCGCAGGCAGCCGCTGCCACGCCCGGTTATATTTATGGAAGGAAAAGCCTTTGATATGCACCTTTTTGTGCAGCACAAAGCAAAGCTCCGTAATCCCGGACAGCCGCTTTGGCAGGCGGTACGTTTCTTCCTGGTATACGTTCCACATTTTCGGCTTCTGGTAACTAAAAGTCCCAAGGCATGTCCCGCCTTCCTGCGGCATCCCTTCATAAATCTGTATTTCATACGGCTCATCCGTCAGCGCAAATACCGGAATCGTAATCAGGTCTGAGCCATATGCGCCAAAGTCCAGCCCCCGGAATCCGGCCTGGCTCTCCCCGTCACGTGCCGTCGCAATCCCGTGCTCATTGCCGTTGCCGATTTCGCCGAAGCTGTAATCATACTGTCCGGCGCTGATAAATTCATACGGATTGCGGCCGGCCTTTCCAAAGCCCTGTACGGTAAAGCCGAGCGATGAAATGACCCGGATTTTCCCAGTCCCGCTTTTGGACATGCAGCGGACATGGAACATGCCGTCGCTGACGGCCTGCAGGACGGCACCCGCAGATGACTGTGGAAATGCCAGCTGCGCCGTTTTTACCGGAATGCCCGCATCATCCACAATGCTCCAGCTGATTTCCCGGTCTGTGGCATCCGGCGGGCAGATTTGTGCCGTAATTTCCGCCTGCGGATGCTGCGGGTCTAATATCAGCGAGCCGTTTGTAACAAGGCGGATGCTGCGTACCGGGATTTCCGCACAGGGCGGCATATCCGGTTTTTGCGCAGCCGCGGCATATCCCGGATGCGGATGCTTATCTGCGTCTTCCTGCTGCTGTGCCTCATGCCCTGGCGGAATCCAGGCCAGCGGGCTGATGCCGCGGCGCACGGGTGCTTCCCGCACCGGAATATCCAGGCATGCATCCGGCAGTCCTATGGAACGGACGCGGATATGAAGCGTGCCTGCAGCGGTTCCTGCCTTAAACACAGCCAGCAGCTTTCCGCTGAAAAGCCGTCTGGAACAATCCTGGTACCCGTCCGTGTCCGTGCTGTCCCCATTGTCCGTCCCCACAAAGGCTCCTGCCCCGCCTGCTGTAACAAAGACCCGGTTTACCGCATTCTCAGCCGGATATCCGTCCCGGTCTTTCATCGAAATTTCCACAAACAGCAGTTCTTCCCCGTCGGCATGCAGGAATTGTGCGGATGCAGACAGGCAGATAACAGCCGCTTCCCCAAACGAATGGCGGGCTTCCTGTGCCAGGACGCGGAACCCTGTTTCCAGATTCCGGCACGGTTCCATAGCCACAGCCCGGATTTCTCCCGGTTCATACGGTACCTGCCAGTGCCCGGCAAGCTTCCCTTGTGCAGGATCCGTCCATTGAATGCCCCTGCTTTTGCCGTTTACAAACAGCTCCACAGCCGGGGCATTGGTACAGGCCCTGACATCAATCAGCTGGCCTTCGTTAAAATCCCAGTACGGAAACAGGTGCACCATCGGTTTTTTCCGATAATCCGTCCATGCCGCCTGGTAAATATAATACGAATCCTTTGGAAAGCCCGCCGTGTCCAGCTGCCCGAAATAAGAGCTGCGCGTATGGTAAGGCGTCGGCTCCCCGATAAAGTCAAACCCGCACCATACAAACTGCCCGCAGGAATACGGATGCCCCAGCTCGGCCTGAATGCACGCTTCCGGCGACCTGGCACCCCAGCTCGTCGTAGAGTTGCCAAGCGCCGAGCATTGCTCGTCCACATCGGTCAGCACGCTCTGGCTGTACGGAAAATGATAAATGCCCCGGCTCTGCACGACGGAAGCGGTCTCGCTTCCATAAATAACCCAGTCCGGGTGCTCCTTATGGTGCTTTTCATAATACTTTTCCCCATAATTATACCCGGCATTTTTCAGGATATCCGCACATTCCTGTGCATGCTCCCATGGCATGTAATTGGACGCAATTGTAATGGCCGCATTGCCGAGCGGGTCATGTTTTTTAACTTCCTGCATCAGAATCCGGCACCACTGCCGCCCCTTTTTACTGACATGCGTGTCATAAATCTCATTGCCGATGCTCCACATCAGAAGGCTTGGGTGATTGCGGTCCCTGCGCACCCAGCTTTCCACGTCCCTCTTGTACCACTCTGGAAAAAACCGGGCATAATCATATGGATTTTTGGCAGATTCCCACATGTCAAACGCTTCCGATACAATCAGGATTCCCATTTCATCGGCCAGCTCCATGACTTCCTGCGCGGGCATATTATGGGCGATGCGCACGGCGTTGCATCCCATTTCCTTTAGCAGAGCCAGCTTCCTTTGCATCGCCTGTTTGTGAAACGCGGCACCCAGGCAGCCAAGGTCATGGTGCTCGCACATGCCATTGAGCTTTAATTTTCTGCCATTTAATAAAAATCCTTCCTGCGGGACAAACGCCAGCGTGCGCAGTCCCACGGTCTGTATCTCCTGCTGCAGTACCTGCCCGTCTTTTTTCAGCGTAACGCGCAGCTCATAGCAGTACGGATGCTCCACATCCCAGATACGCGGCTGGCTGGCCCTGGTGCAGAATACCGCACGCATTCTGCTGCCTTCCAGCTTCTGCGTGCCCTGCCCGTCCAGCTGCGTAAAATCCGGCGCGCCTTTTTCCCGCCAGGCATATTCCAAAGACAGGCCGTCCTGCGCTCCGCCTGTTTCTGCTTCTGCGCTGATATGGATATCCCAGCATTCCCCTGTACCCGGTTTCGCAGAAAAATATATTCCGTCTGAAACAAGATGCTGCCACGGCACAGTCTTTATCCAGACATTGCGGTAAATGCCCGCCCCGCTGTACCACCGGCTGTTTGGTGCCTGAAAATCCACCGAGACCCGCAGGTCATTTTCTCCACAAATCAAATAATCCGTGATTTCCATTTCAAATGCGGAATACCCGTATTTCCATTCCCCCGCCAGGCAGCCGTTTACAAAAATGCGGCTGTCCATGTATATGCCGTCAAAGCGCAGAAAAACCCGCTCCTGTCCGGATTTGTTCCATGAAAAAAGCTTACGGTACCAGCCTGTGCCGTCCTCATACAGATTCTGCGGCCGGCTTATGAGCCAGTCATGCGGAATCCCGGCTGGCGAAAAGCTTTCCCTGCGTTCTTCCATCTGGCTGTAATCGGTATGCAGGGGCTGTCTGCTGAATTCCCATCCATCGTTAAATAACTGCATTTTATTCTCCTGTTATCTGATTGGTTCGCGTCTGTGTAAAGTATGATTATACGCTTTTTGGATTGGAATTGCTTCCGAAATGTTGCGGGGGCAGGCGCAATTTCTGCATGCAATTTATTTCAGAAGCGGTTCCATATCCACATGATAATTCCGGTACCCTTTCCCGTCATAATAAACCCTGACAGGCTCGCCCACATGCGGAGAATCCGGCTCACCCCAGATGCCTTTCGATGCAAAAATATGTACCGTGCCATCTGGTGCATCATACCGGCACAGCACGGTATAACCCGCAAACGCCCGCCCCTTCTCATCCGCTGCCAGCCCGGGCAGTTCCATACCCTGCGGCAGTTTCAAAAATCCAGGCTTGAACATGCCGTTTACTTTTATCCTGCCAGCCAGCTCCACCCCGCAGGTAACCGCCTGAATATAGTTTCCGCCTGCTTTGAGCCTCTCTGCATTGTTCTCACTGTCAAATTTAAATTTGTGCAGTACGGCTCCTTCCGGCAGAATTTCATTTGTATCGACATAATAGTTATCTGGGCGGGACAGATCCACATATACTTTCAGCTGCCTGCTGCGCAGAAGCCCGGACGGGTTATACAGCAGCATGCCGCTCTTAAAATCATACGTTTTTCCATTGTTATCCGTATACCTGCACCGGATAAAAAACGGATTCATGGAAATCCGGTCCACATGTATTTCCTGATAAGGGCTGACATCGATATCCACAATCTGCGCATACACATATTTCCCGGCAGCTGTCAGCTTCCGCTTTTTCCCTTCCGTTCTTTTATACACTGCAAATAAAATTCCAGATGTCAGCAGAAAAACTGCACCCACCAGCCACATCACAAATGCAAACAGCCATATCCCGGAATACAATGCCCCTGCTGTACCTCCTGCCAGAAGCACTGCGCAGACGCCTGCAAAGATAAACGCCAGTAATTTCAATACACTCTGTCCATTTTTCATTACATTCCCTGCCTTCCCATATTTTTATCTGGTTTCATACTATCATATCTTTGGCACTGTATCAACAGCTGGCAGGAGCTGTCATTGTATTGGTCATTGCACAGTGTTACTGTTCACTCTGTGAACAGTAACCTTCGCAAATCCATCTTAAATTCGCTTCGCGAATGGGATTTGCTCACACCTGAATCACTTTCTTACGGACTTTGCAGTAAATGCCCCTGGGGCAGACCCTGCATTATGCTGTCTGTTCTGCTTTTAGTTTTTTCACCTCATCAAGAGAAAGCCCGGAAATATTCGCAATTTCTTCCAGCGCATATTTTCCAGCTGCAAGCATGCGGAGAGCAGCCTCTTTTAAAGATTCATTTCTCATATCTTCCATAATTTTACACATCTCATTCACTCCTTTCGGACTCTCTTTCAGATACCGTATTCGGTCTGCCATCCATTCAAAATTCATATCATCTGCTTTGCTGCAATTAAAATCATGCATGAGGATTCAGGGCGGCCTGATGAAAATCAAAAACAAAGACAGCAAATGGGGCGATATCCTGATGACTGCCATGTTTCTGGGCATGATTTCTGCATTTTTAGGCATGGTGTTTGCAGACATCCGCTCGGGGCTGAAAGGCTGGATTCCTATTTTTGTCCTGCTGTTTTCGGCATTCCTGATGGGAATCTGCGGACTGCTGATTAAAAAATGCGGCATGAAATGGCTGGAAAACTATGCACTGCCCATCAGCATGCTTGGAGCCATGATATTTGCAGCTGTTATCACGCCAGTCATAGGAGGTTAAACCGATGAAAAAGAAAAGCTTTGATGAGATGACACATATTTACGGACGCATCTGGATTTTAAGCGCCCTTGCGATGATTTTTGCCTATCCGGTTATTGCCTGCGTGTATTATGATGCATGGCCGGGAATCAAGCCGGTACTGCAAGGGCTGCTTGGCGTGGCACCGATTTTCTGGACCGTCGGGATTATCGAAGTAATTACGTTTATTCCGATGCTCGGCTCTGCCGGCTCTTACCTTGCCTTTGTAACCGGAAACCTGACCAATTTAAAAGTCCCTGCTGCACTGACCGCAATGGAAAATGCCGATGTCAGGCCTGGAACCGATGAAGGCGAAGTAATTTCTACGATTGCGGTTGCTTCTTCCTCGATTGTCACGGTCGTCGTCATTGCCCTCGGCGTAGCCATGCTCGTGCCGCTGACCCCGATTCTGGATAATCCTGCCGTCAAGCCCGCCTTTGACAACATCCTGCCTTCGCTGTTTGGCGGACTTGCGGTTGTCTATGTGAGCAAAAACTGGAAAATTTCGATTGCACCGCTTGTCTTTATGATTGTGCTGTTTCTGCTTGTGCCGTCCTTATCCAGCTCCGTCGGCGTGCTCGTTCCAGTCGGGGCACTGATTGCCATCGGCTCGGCAAGGATTCTGTATAAAAAAGGAATGCTGTAAGCTGAATTTGTAATAAAAAACGGATTGTCATCCGGGAAAGCAGGAAAAAACGATGTTCTATTTCATACTGGGCGCTGCCGGTGCAGCAGCTTTATTATTTCTGGCGGTTATTTTTATCCGGGCAGCGCGCTTTGTGCCAAAGCCGCAGCCCATACCGTCGGATAAAGAAATCCGATTAAACGAAGAAAAAATTGTATCAGACATGCAGGAAATGCTCCGCTGCAGGACCGTTTCCTATCACGATTCTGCCCTTATCAACCAGGCAGAATTTGAAAAATTCCAAAACCTTCTGCCAGAACTTTATCCCGGCATACATAAATGCTGCGAACGGATGTTTCTGGGTGAAAACGGCATGCTCTATCACTGGAAGGGCCGGGAAGCCGGAGACCCCGTTGTGCTGATGTCCCACTACGATGTTGTTCCGGCAGAAGAATCCCAGTGGGATAAACCGGCGTTTGAAGGGATTTTGGAAAACGGCGTGCTCTGGGGACGCGGAACGCTGGACACCAAAGGGACACTGTGCGGCATTCTGGAAGCGGCGGAACAGCTGATTTCGGATGGTTTTGTGCCGCAGCACGATATGTATTTCGCCTTCTCCGGCCAGGAAGAAATTAACGGCCCTTCCTGTGCGGCCATCGTAGACTGGTTTGAGAACAGGGGCATTCATCCGGCCATGGTTCTGGACGAAGGCGGCGCTGTTGTCGAACAGGTATTTCCGGGTGTGTCAAAAGACTGCGCCCTGATTGGAATCGCAGAAAAGGGCCTTTGCAATATTGAATTTCATGCAAAAAGCAGCGGCGGCCATGCTTCGATGCCGCCAGTCCATACGATTGCCGGCGAGCTGGCACAGGCCATCACGGATGTGGAAAACCATCCGTTCCCAAGGCAGCTGACAAAGCCGGTCCGGGAAATGCTCGATACCCTCGGGCGTCATTCTTCCTTTGCCTATAAGCTGCTGTTTGCCAACCTCTGGTGCTTTGAAGGACTGTTTGATAAAATCTGCCAGAAATCCGGCGGCGAGCTGAACGCCATGCTGCGGACAACCTGTGCGGTGACTAAAATGCAGGGCGGCGAAGCCTTCAACGTCATCCCGCCTACCGCTTCTGCCGGCATGAACCTGCGCCTGATGGGAACCGATACCGTGGAATCCGCCCGCGCCTACTTAGAACAGGTCATCCACAATCCCGGCATTTCGGTCACGGTATTTGAAGGCAGAAACCCGTCTCCGGATTCCGATACCAGCTGCGCGGAATGGGGCCGCCTGTGCCAGGCCGTGGCAGATACCTGGAAAGACGCCCTGGTCGCTCCTTACCTGATGATGGCCTGCAGCGATTCGTGGCATTACTGCCGGATTACAGACCGGGTCTACAAATTTTCTGCGATGAAGCTTTCCAAAGAAGAACGCGCCATGATTCACGGCAACAATGAACGGGTGCCGGTAAAGACGCTTGTTAAAACCGTGGAGTTTTATGTCCGGCTGATGGAGCACTGTTAGGGTCTGCCCATAAACAGACGCAGAGTCTTTACAAACACAGAAACAAAAATACAGGATATGGGTCTTTCCAGTCACGGAAATGTCATATAGTATATATTTCAACAGGCATTCGTTCTTTCGAAAAATTTATTTTTGTATGGCAAACAGGCATTGTATTTTACTGCCATTCCCTGGTGCTCATCCCGCGCGCATACAGGGAAATCACTTTTTCTTCAATCCCAGAGATGTCCGGCTGGTATTTTGGGATCAGTTTCGGCTCAAATTCACCATTCCGGTCCCTGGGCACGTCAATCTGGAACTCCCCGTACTGGCTCTTGAGATTTTTTTGGGGAATGCCCATTGCGTTTATTGTCTGTCTGTAAATCCCCCTTACGGTTTTTCTCATAGACATCGGTGACGCTGTTTAAGTTGTTTTCTGAGATAATCTGTCGGATTTGTTCCTTTGCTGCTGGCATAAAAATACTCCTTTTCGATAAGAATTAGCATATCCTAATTCTTACCCAAAAGGAGCCATTTATTTCCAAAAACACAAACTTATTTACACTGCCATGAAAAAGACATTGTGGGATTATTTGAGAACATACAGGTAAGCGGCTCCTGTTCCGGCGTACAGTTATCCTTTTCATGAAACGATATAAGTCCGCTAATTGCTGCTTGAACTCATCCGTATATTTGAGAGGTTTTCTTCGCTGTTTTGTCTCGGTCATATCGTCTGCTCCTTTTTTTATTGATTTAATGCTATATAACCTTAAAAAATCTGTCCGGTTTATTGCAGCCTATCTGCCACAGGGCTGGCTCAAGCGGATTGATACTTGACACCAGCGAAAATATCAATTAAAATATACTTGTAGAGAGGATGTGGACTATCTTTGTAATAAGGATCAGATGTGGCGCTTATCAAAAAGAATACACTAATAAAAAGATAAGCGGATTTTTATGTCTAAGTTGAAGAATCTGGTTTCTTGCATTTTGATTGTTGTTATGGTTTTAGCAATGGGGACTACAGCCTTTGCTAGTGAACGTTCCAATGTCGTATGTATTGATGCCTCAATGTTTTCAGAGAGTGAGTTGTCCGCGGTCGTTCGTGAGGCTCAGGATGGCGTAAATACAGTAATTGTATCGTGGGAAGATGCTACGGCAATCATTGAGCCGATTGCAGAATCAGAAGCAGAGCCTTACTTTAATTTGCATAAGACTTATTCACTGACAAAGAGTTGGCTTTCTTTAGGAACTGATTATCCTATAATTCAAGACAACTTAAAAGTTACAAACGAAGCAGGTAATCCTGGAGCAATTGATGTTTGCGTGAGGAGACCAGAATATCTTGATCCGGCAGAGCAGTATCGCTGGGGAATAAATGCTGGCCACTCTGCATACCTTACTCTTGGGACATTTAAAACAACTGAGCTTTGGGTGAAAGCAAGTTCACAAATTGGAGACTACAAAATAAGTGCAGTATGTTCGTGAGGTGAGGATAATGAGAATTTTACGAAAAATTAAAATATGGGGTATCTGTATCATCTGTTTTTGCTTAAGCACTGCTTTTACTACGTCTGAAGCGGCAGGAAACGAAAGCGAAGCATTGACGACCCCGCTTTCTTTTGGATGCGACAAACGGCTTATAGAAAATGGAGTTCTGATTGATACGATTGATTTTGAACTTTCAGAATCAAATGCTGCAATAACTTACCCAATTTCTAAGACAGATTCGGATTTGATTTTCGTATTTCACGATGTCAGTACCGCGGTTAATGTTACACTTATAATAGAAAAGGACACCAAAGATTGTGCTGGGTTTCGCGGAAAAAGCGATACAATTTATGCGAAAATAAATCCTGACCTGGAATACGAGTTAGAGTTGTCGCTTGGTGTTGTAATCTCGGATGATATGAAACAAATGAAAACCGTTGATTCTTGCAGCGGAGTTTTAGAAGTTTATCAGGCAGCAGGCTAAACATTTGTAGCGGATTGCAGCTTCAGACTCAGGCAGGAGTGAATTCCATCCATGCAAGGATGCTGGATGATAGAGCAAAATCGGACCGTGACGCAGGAGCAGCAGGATGTGTGTATTCTGCTGCTCCTTTTTGATATGATACTCTTTTTAAAAAGGAGTAATCAGCTCGCCAGCAGAAGAAACTTTTTTAAAGTCAATTACCCGCAAGGGAAAGAATCATTCTGCCGGGGAAATTATCCATGTACAGGTTTTGCTGAACAGCAATGAAACAAGCCGCAGAACAAAACAGATAACAGGGTTCTGACGGAATGGCTTGGGATTTCACCATCTGCCGCTTCAAGAAAAAAGGACGCGGAAAAGCCAGCGGAATTTCTGCGGAAAGCCGGAATAAAACTACGATATTTATTGGTTTGCTTCCCATAACGGGAATATAAAATTTCAATAGTATGGATTGGTATGCAAAAAAGATGTATAAAAAAATAATTACTCTTTATGCCATTATTTTGTACCTCCCCCTCCCCGCCATGCCAAACTGCAAATGTCCGTCTGGATTTGTATGGCGTGAAATAATTTCACCCTTTTATGCAGTCACATCCGTAAACTGCTGCCTGAAAACGTCCTGAGACACAATATTGAATGAATCGCGGAAAACTTGATGAAAAAAGCCGATACCTGAAAAAAGAAGACCGGAATCCGAACAGCGGTATTGCCTGAGAAAAGACAGGGCTGTCGCACGAAACAAAACATATACAAAATATCGTAAAAAGAACGCTTCAAACAAACGATATCCTGTATTATTTTCCTTAATGCGACAGCCCCCGTTTATAAATCTGTTATAACAGCTTTAACCCTGAATCGATTTTACAAGCGCATCTGCCAGTGCCTCAAATTCAGGCTCATTAGCTTCATTAGCCGAAGAATTTACGCTGACCTGTGAGCCAAGCACGAGGCATTCTTTCAGCTCGTTTTCGATAAATTCCTTCATCAGCGTGCCGGACTTAATTGCCCAGGTGCCGTTTTCGATAATGCCGAATACGCGCTTCTGGAAATTCAGCACTTTCAGGTGATGCAGGAAATCGTACATAACCGGATAAATCTGAAGGTTGTAGGTGACAGAAGCAAGCACGATATGGCTGTATTTGAATGCTTCTGCTACCAGGTACGATACATGGGTATTTGATACGTCATATACTGCCACATTTGTAATACCCTTCCTGCAAAGCGTTGATGCCATAGTCTGTGCAGCTGCTTCGGTGTTGCCATACATCGATGCGTATAAAATCAGCACGCCTTTTTCTTCCGGTTCGTATCTGCTCCATTTGTCGTGCTTGTCGATATAATAGCCCAGGTCTTCACGCCATACCGGCCCGTGCAGCGGGCAGAACATCTTAATCGGCACCGTCTGTGCTTTTGCAAGCAGGTGCTGTACAAACGGCCCGTATTTGCCTACGATATTGCAGAAATACCGTCTTGCGTCATCAATCCAGTCACGGTCAAAATTAATCTCGTCTGCAAACAGCTTGCCGTCCAGCGAGCCGAACGAGCCAAATGCATCTGCCGAAAACAGTACGCCATTTGTTGTATCAAAGGTCACCATTGCTTCCGGCCAGTGTACCATTGGCGCAGATACAAACGTAACGACATGCTTTCCAAAGCTCTTGGTGTCGCCTTCTTTGACTTCTTCCTTGCGTCCTTCTACATGGAAGCCGAACTGGTGCATAAACATAAAGCCTTTCTCGCTGCTGATAACCTTGCAGTTTGGATAACGAATCAGGACTTCTTCTACAGAAGCCGCATGGTCAGGCTCCATATGATTGACTACGAGATAATCCAGGTCTGCCCCGTTCAGCACTTCTTTTACATTCTTTAAAAATTCCCTGCATCCTGACCAGTCAACGGTATCAAAAAGCACTTTCTTTTCATCCATTAACAGATACGAATTGTAAGATACTCCCCTTGGAATCGGATGTATATTTTCAAACAGGTGCAGGCGCTTGTCATTGACACCTACCCAGTATAAATCTTCGGTTACTTTTCTGACACTGCTCATCTTTTATCCCTCCTGGCTTTCCTTATGATGGTATAAAGTTGGATTTACTTTCTCCGCATTCCGGGCATACCCAGTCTTCCGGAAGTTCCTTATAGCTTGTTCCCGGGCGTACCTCGCCTTCTTCATCCCCGCGTTCCGGAATGTATTCATAGCCGCAGCCCAGGCATACATATCTGCCGACCGGAGCCTGTGGCGGTTCCTCAATCACTGCCCGTTT
>OFHA01000372.1_pt1 | contig 39913 bp, 36 predicted proteins | sample 1521891 | NCBI WGS metagenome assembly OFHA01 (sample SAMEA3504089, study PRJEB24116) | mouse gut metagenome | biome: mouse gut; feature: mouse-associated habitat; material: faeces | place: Denmark | collected 2011
ATAAAAGCTTTTTTATTCTATAGGAAAGATACTTTCACGCTTTAGCGTGACAAGGTCTTTCCTATAGAATAAAAAATCCCCCTGCTCTGGGGAAACCCAAAGCAGGGGGATTATATCGCTAAAGCGACCGTGCTCGGTCCGCAAAGCACCCAAATCAATCAAGAATGAGGGACTTGGATGCTTTGTTCCCGCACTGCGGGGGAACAGCAAGAAAGTGCCGAAGATACTTTCTTTTCCAGACGTTATCCTTCTGGCAGCAGTTACTGCTGTCCGCCGGACATCTGCTGTTCCTGTTTCATAATCATTTTCTTAACCATTTCTCCGCCGATAGAGCCAGCCTGAGCAGAAGTTAAGTCACCGTTGTAACCTTCTTTCAAAGGTACGCCGATTTCAGAAGCAACCTCCTGTTTAAAACGGTTCATAGCCTCTTTTGCCTGAGGTACTGCCATTTTACTTGTGTTAGAACCAGAATTGCTGTTAGACATTTCGATTCACCTCCAAATATTTTTCTTATTGTTTTCTTTCTGGCAAGGACATCATTCCGAAGTGGGCCATTCACTGGAATGATGCCGCTCCGAAACGCTGTTGCTTACCATGGTGTTATTATCTGCAAGGAAAAAGAAAATATAATGGAAAATATTATGTTTTCTGGTTAAAAATGACAGAAACCTGAAAAATGCTTTCTGCAGGATGCAATTCCAGAGCGTGTTTGAAAATTCATTCCTAAAAATTCCGGGCATGCTCTGGTTTAGGGCTTTTTCATATGCAGGAATTCCCCGGGCGTCATATGGTATTTTTTCTTAAACGCCCGGTGGAAATAGGAAAGGTTAGAGAACCCCACGGACAGGGAAACCTCCAAAATAGAAGCATTGTCATCTTCCAGCAGTTCCACGGCCTTTTCCAGCCGCAGGTTATTCAGGTACTCGATACAGGTCATATTCATATGTTTCTTAAAAAAGCGCATAAAATGGTATTCGCTGAAATAGCACAGCCCAGCAAGGTCGGCGACGGCAATGGCGTCCATATAATGAAGCTCCATGTAGTCTAATACAGCTTTCAGCTTTTCCGAATGGAGGGCGTTGGGAATGTCAGAGGGAGCTGCGGATTCCTGAAACTGCAGCAGCAGGAAAATCGTTTGCAGCAGCAAAGCCTTCAATGCCAGTTCATGCCCGGGAATCCCGCCGTCATACAGGCTGCTGATTTGCCCAAAAATTTTCCGCAGGGAAAGGTAGGCAGAGTGCTCGGGCTGAATCACCCCAGGCAGGGCCATTTCATGGCGGGCAAGGGGGTGCAGGTATTTGGTGGAGCAAATATCCGTGGAATTTCCCCCAAGGAAATTCATATGGAACACATACGTTTCCGACAGGAGCCCACAGCCTTCCGGGGCAGAAGCTGCATGGAGGGCAAGCGGCATAACAAAAACCAAGTCCTCCGGCCCAACCCCATATTCTTCCAGTTCAATATAGTAAGTTCCCTGCCCTTCGGTAATCAGGGTAAATTCCGCTTCTTCGTGCCAGTGGGTAGTCAGTACCGGGTACTCCGGGGTCAGGGAGGTAATGTATTTTTGGACAGGGAAAAAGGATTCCCCGTGCTTGGCGTCTTCTTTCTGTTCTAAAATCAGCGATTTTAATTTTTTCAATATAAGTATCCCCTTTCTGCTGGATGGCTGGTTTCTGTTTCTGGAGGGAAATTATTACTCCGGAGCGGCATCCGTCTGTTTTGCCGCTGGGCGGCTGGCTGTTGGCAAAATGGAATAGATAGCAGGATTGTGTTATAACAGGCAAATATATTGCAAGAAAATCCTGAAATCTACTATTATAATAGCAGTATCTTACATATAAGAAAAGGATTTCCGAAAATATTTTTGAAAAAGCTATATGCCGGTTGGAAAGGATATAAAGTGAAAGGATGGATAAAAAAATGGAAACAGCAAAGAGAAAATGGTGGCATGATAAAGTAGTATACCAGATTTACCCGAAAAGCTTTTACGATACTAATGGGGACGGCATTGGGGATTTGCGGGGAATTATTGCAAAGCTGGATTATTTAAAGGAACTTGGCATTGACTTGGTTTGGATTTCGCCGGTTTATAAATCCCCCTTTGTGGACCAGGGATATGATATTTCTGATTATTATGGGATTGCGCCGGAGTTCGGCACCATGGAGGATTTTGACGAATTGCTGGCAGAAGCGAAGAAGCGGGGAATTTCCATTGTGATGGATTTAGTCATCAACCATTGTTCCGACCAGCACGAATGGTTTCAGAAGGCGTTGGCAGACCCAGAAGGGAAATATGGGGATTACTTTTATTTCCGGGAAGGGAAGGACGGGAAAGCCCCCAGCAATTACCGGTCTTATTTTGGGGGAAGCTGCTGGGAACCGGTGCCAGGAACCGATAAGTATTATTTCCATGCCTTTGCCAAGGAGCAGCCGGACTTGAATTGGGAAAACCCACAGATGCGGCAGGAGTTATACGATATGATAAACTGGTGGCTGGACAAGGGGCTGGCAGGGTTCCGGATTGACGCCATTATCAATATCAAAAAAAATGTGGAATTCCCGGAATTGGAGCCGGATGGGCCTGACGGGCTGGCAGGCTACCATTTGGCAGTGGAACAGACCAGCGGGGTTGGGGAACTGCTGGAGGATTTAAAGCACAATACCTTTGAAAAATACGATGCATTTACGGTTGGGGAAGTATTTAATATGCATGATGGGGAACTGCCGGAGTTTATCGGGGAGGATGGGCATTTTTCTACAATTTTCGATTTCAGCGCTCATTGCCTGACGGAAGGGGAGCGGGGCTGGTATGATGCGCCGGAACTTGATTTCAAAGCGTGGCGGAAAGCCATTGTGGAATCCCAGTTAGAAGTGCAGGAGATTGGGTTTAAGGCAAATATTATTGAAAACCACGACGAGCCAAGGGGCGTATCCCGTTTCCTGCCAGAGTATGCAAGGAATGAAGCCGGGACAAAGATGCTGGGTACGGTAAGCCTGCTGCTTCGGGGGATTCCCTTCCTGTACCAGGGGCAGGAAATCGGGATGCAGAACTGTGTGTGGGAGAGCCCGGAGGAATGGGACGATATCAGCACCAAGGACCAGTATAAGACGGCAAGGGGGGCCGGCCTTTCCAGGGATGAAGCCCTGCGGGTATGTGCAAGGATGAGCCGGGACAATGCAAGGACCCCCATGCAGTGGAGCGGGGACAGCAACGCCGGGTTTACCACAGGAACCCCATGGATGAAAGCGAACCCCAACTGTTCTGAAATCAATGTGGAATCCCAGCAGAGAGATGCGGATTCTGTGCTCCATTATTACCAGAAGCTGATTGCCCTGCGCAAGTCCGAGGAATATAAAGAAGTATTTATCTATGGGCAGTTTGCGCCAGCGTATGGGGAGCAGGACCATGTGATGGCATTTTACCGGAGCATGGAAAGCAGCGGTGCGGCATCCGGGGAAGGGACTGCCGGGAAACGGATTTTGGTTGCAGCTAATTTTGGGCAGGATTCCATAGAGCTGCCATTGGAATACCAGGTGGAAAAGGTGCTTCTCTCCAACCTGCCTAAAAACCATGCAGGGGAAAGGCTGACGCTGGCAGGCTGCGGCGTTATGGTGCTGGAATGTGGGGAGAAGGCGGTAGTTTAGGCAAAGCAATGGCACAGTGTTTGTATCGTGTGTGAATGGATAGGACAGGAGGAGAAAGTAAATATGAACCAGAAAGAGAGAATGTTAGCAGGGCTGCCTTACAAAGCCTGGATGGACGGCCTGACGGGAGAAAGGAACCAAAATAAAATGCGGATTTACCGCTACAACCAGCTATCCCCAGCCCAGCGGGAGGAACAGGACAGCCTGATACGGGAAATTTTAGGCTCCTGCGGGGAAAGCATTTTTGTGGAAACCCCGTTCCACTGCGATTATGGCTATAATATCGAAGCTGGGAATAATTTTTACGCCAATTATAATTTGACAATCCTGGATGTGGGGAAAGTAGTGATTGGGGAAAATGTGATGGTTGCGCCGAATGTTTCCATTTACACGGCAGGCCATCCCATCCACCCGGATTCCAGAAATTCCGGCTATGAATATGGGATAGGCGTTACCATTGGCAACAATGTCTGGATAGGCGGAAATACGGTGATTAACCCCGGCGTGCACATCGGCGACAACGTGGTGGTCGGTTCCGGCAGCGTGGTGACAAAAGACATCCCTGCAAATGCCATTGCAGCCGGGAACCCCTGCAAAGTCCTGCGCTTTATTACGGATGCGGACCGGAAATACTATTTTAAGGACAGGGAATTTGATGTGGAAGATTACAACGGCGGTATTATGGATGCCAATGAGCTCTGATGCGTCCCTTGGAAAGATTACATTGTGTTTGCCGCTGCAGCAGTATATAATACAGGTGTAGCAGATATTTGGGCACAGGGCTCCGGGAGTTGGCTGCTGCCTGTGCCGGACATGAAGGGAACAGGTGATTACAATGAAAAAAATAGGCGTATTTTTGGCAGAAGGGTTTGAAGAAATTGAAGGGCTTACAGTAGTGGATATCCTGCGGAGGGCAGGTATTCCTGTTACTACTATTTCTATTACAGGGCAAAAGGAAGTCTGCGGCTCCCACCAGATTAAGGTCCTGGCGGACGCCTTGTATGGGGAAATTGATTTCAGCGGATATGGCGGAATTGTATTGCCGGGCGGGATGCCGGGGACTACGAACCTTGGGAGCCATCCGGGCGTGAAAGAAACCATCAAGGCCTTTGCGGCAGAAGGGAAACTGGTAGCGGCAATCTGCGCAGCCCCAAGTGTTTTAGGGCAGGAAAGAATCCTGAAAGGGAAGAAAGCAGCCTGTTATCCAGGCTTTGAAGACAAGCTTGAGGGGGCGGAAGCAGTATTTGAGGAAGTGGCAGAGGATGGGAATATTATTACCAGCAGGGGCATGGGCACCGCCATCCCATTTGCATTAAGGCTGGCGGCTTATGTTACCACGGAGGAGAAAGCAAAGGAATTGGCGGAGGCAATTATTTATCCTATAGGATAGGACTTATCGCGCTAAAGCGTGAAAGTGTCTTCCTAATAGAATAAAAAATAATATGCGCAACCGTTCGCTTTGTTCCCAATAACAGGGATGGAAAACGGGGGATCCTGCAGCAGAAGGCGCATAATTTTGTCTGCCATACGGATTGGGGTATCAAAAGCGCCTTAATCCCATACAGAATGCTGCAGGAACCCCGCATTCTGCAGCAGCCCTTTCGATGCCCAGCCCCAAAGTTCCCATGCAATTTCTGTTACCCTTCCCCAATCAGTACGGTTTTTCCCTGAAAAGCAAAGCCATATTTGCGGATGCGGCTTTGTGGGATGTTTTTTTCCAGGAAAGCAGTTTCATATTGCCGTTCTTCCATTTGGCTTAACGCTGCCTGTACAGTTTCCTCTAAAGAAGATTCTTTTCTCGGGTTTCGTACCTTGAATTCCAGCAGGAAAGCAGTGTCTTTGTCCGGGAATCTTGGTTCCAGCATTACGTCATACCTTCCAAAGCCGCTTTCCCGGTTGGAGGAAATAAGGTACCTGTCATTTAAATCCACCATCAGCCCCAGCACAAAGCCATGGTAGAAGCGTTCCGGTTCCGAAAGGGATGGATGTTTCCCTACGTCAAAAAAACTGAATGTCTTTAAGGCAACCCGGTTCATATAAGCATTCATAGCGTCCACATCCCCTGACAGAAGGGCGTTCAGAAAATCATTGTAATCTGACTCTGCCGGGGAAAACCAGCCTTGTACCATGGAAAAGAAGGTTTTTTGGACTTCTAGGTTTGTCAGCGCCAAGGTATAGGCAGGCAAGCTTCCTGTACTGGAAAGCGGGCTTATTCCAGCAGTTGGCTGCGGTTCCCCCAGCAGTACTTTTAGGTATCCGCTGGCAAGCAGCAGGCTGAACACGGCGGATTCGCTGCTGTCCAGATTTTGGTATACAATCTGTTCGTCAATCCCGCAGGATATGGGTTTCCCAAAGAGAAGGGCTTCAAAGGAGGTTTTAATCCGGCTGCTCCCTTCCTGGATTAACTTTCCAACAAGGCCGTTAGAGCTGGTATTGGCCCAATAAGTACCATATTTTCCTTTATCGAGGAAATTCAGGATGGACCATGGATTGTATATATCTGTATGTGCCCCAAAGGTAAACCCATCGTACCAGTATTTTACGCCTTCCCGTTCCCTGCTAAGCCCCTGGGCTTCCAGGGCGTTAAATACTTCCTGTTCTGTAAAGCCAAAAGCCGTTTCATATTTTTCCGATGTGGTAGTTACCACTTCTAAATGGTTCAAGTCTGAGAAAATAGTTTCTTTGCTGATTCTTGTAATCCCTGTCATAATCCCCCGTTCCAGCCATGGGTTTGTTTTGAACGTGGAATTAAAAAGGTTCCGCATAAAGGCAACGATTCCATCCCAAAACCCGTTGATATAGGCTTCCTGCATGGGCGTGTCGTATTCATCCAGAAGCAGGATGACTTTTTTCCCATAAAAGCGGCACAGATAGTCGCACAGGTTGTGGATGGAAATTGTTGCAGTTACGTCAGGCATCCCATCCTGTACAGAGTCGAAAAAATCATGTTCCTTTTTTGTCAGCAGCCCGCTGTCCAGCAAAAAGCGGTTCTGTTCGTATAGCTTTGTAATAATCTGGCAGATTCTGGTTTTGGCATCCTGGCAGTTGCTTTCTTTTACATTGGCAAAGGAAAGGCTGATGACAGGGTAAGTGCCCTGCAATTCCCTGTATTTTTCCTGTTCCCAGATGGACAGGCCTTCAAACACCCCGCCCATTCCGGCATATTTTATGGAGAAAAACTGCTCCAGCATACTCATATTCAGGGTTTTCCCAAAACGGCGGGGGCGGGCAATCAAGGTTACGCTGTCGCCATTTTCCCACCATTCCTTTCCTTGATACCTGCTTTGTTCCAGTATAGCGGATTATCTGGAAAAAAACAATGGAGTGTGCAGTAAGAATGAAAGCCTTTGCCCAGGCGCGCCGGAAAGGCACTTTCCCGGAATGAAAAGCCCAAAGCGCCAATATAATGTAAGAAACGCAGCAAGTTCCTTACAGGAGCAGAAAGGAATTTTATGAAAAGTAACAGGAAGCTAATCTCGTGCATCGCCGTCCTCGCCCTGTTTGCCAGCTCTTTTTTCCTCGGGCGTTTCGCAGCCCAGGTTGCGCCCACCATAAGCTCTGCCATCCAGCCGGACGCAGAGGAAAATTGGGGCTTGAGTTTCCAGGAGGAAGGGAAGCTGCCCCAAGCTAACAGTTCCATTGAGGAAATGGGAAAATACAATGCGTACTATGCAGAAGACACGCAGGAAAAAGTACTCTACCTTACCTTTGACTGCGGATTTGAAAATGGGAATACCCCGGCAATCCTGGACGCCTTGAAAAAGCACAATGCAAAGGCAGCATTTTTTGTGGTAGGGAATTATCTGGAAACCAGCCCGGACTTAGTGAAGCGGATGGCAGAGGAAGGGCATATTGTGGGGAACCACAGCTACCACCACCCGGACATGTCCCAGATGGGGAAGGAAGAATTTACCAAGGAGCTGGAGGAGCTGGAAGCTTTATACCAGCAAACCATGGGGACACCCATGGAAAAATATTACCGCCCGCCCCAGGGCAAATACAGCAAATCCAGTTTGCAGCTTGCCAAGGACCTGGGCTATAAAACTGTATTTTGGAGCCTTGCTTATGTGGATTGGAACCAGGACAGCCAGCCTACCCATGAGGAGGCTTTTGACAAGCTGCTGAAACGGGTGCATCCCGGAGCCGTTGTGCTGTTACATAATACCTCAAAGACGAATGGGGAAATCCTGGATGAGCTGCTGACGAAATGGGAGGGGATGGGCTATACCTTCAAGCCTTTGTCCGAATTTCCGGCAGGGACGTGAAAAGAAACAGCAAATTCTAAAAGAGCCAGAAACGTAAAAATGGGAAGAATTTGTGCAAAATCTGGAAAAATCCAGCCATTTCATTGACTTCGATTGTAAATAGTGTATAATGAAAGATACTAAACAAAATGGAAGGCGGGGTTACATGAAGAAAAAAGCAGAGGACGGCACACAGAGGAAAAAAACAAAAGGCTACCGGAGCCTGACAGCTATGCTGATTTCCGTTATTTGCATTATGGTGTCAATTCCTACGGTTGGCCTGGCAATCTTGGGCGTCCATTATTTGAAGCAGTCCATGGAGGAGTCCGCAGAATTGTACGAGGAATCCATGAACGATGGCTACAAGATGGAGATTAAATCCCAGGTGCAGGGAGCATTGGCGCTTATCCAGGGCTATTACGACAAGAGCCAGAATGGTGAAATCACGGAGGAGGAAGCCCAGAAGCTGGCGGCGGACGCTGTCCGTGCCATGCGCTACCGGGATGACGCATCAGGCTATATCTGGATTGACAGGGATGATTATGTGCTGGTTGCACATCCAATCCTGACAGACCAGGAGGGCACTGACAGGTATGACCTGACAGACCAGAATGGCGTGAAGGTTACCCAGAGCGTAGTGGAGATTGCAAAAAGCGGCGGCGGGTATAATGAATTTTATTTTACCAAATCAGACGGCGTGACGGTGGCGCCAAAGGTAGCTTACGCACAGATGTTTGAGCCATGGGGATGGGCAGTTGCAACCGGGAACTATGTGGATGAAATGAACGAAAAAATTGATGGGCAGAAAGTGAAGATTGAAGAAGAATTTTCACATATGCTTATGGTTTATGGGATAGCAGCCGTCCTGATGCTAGGTGCAGCATTGATTATTTCTGCCTTCAGCGGCCTTAGGATCACGAAGGGCATCAAATTGGTGGAGGGGCATCTGCGCCAGGCAGCCATCGGGGACTTGAGCTTTACTGTCAGCCCTGCATTGATGAAGCGCGGGGATGAAATTGGTGAGATGGCACGGTCTTTGGATGACGTCCGCAAGTCATTGGCAACTATGATTGGCAGCGTGCTCCAGACCGGGGAAACATTGAGCTTAAGCAGTGAAAGGTTCAGTGAGAAATTTGGCTATATTTCCCAAAGCATCCAGAACACCAACCAGGCTATCGACGACTTAGCCCATGGCGCTACCAACCAGGCGAATGAAACGGAAACCATGAATGAAAAGATTACGGAACTGGGCGGCGTCATTGAAGTAGAAAAAGACGGCGTGTTAAAGCTTGAGGAGGCCGTATCTGCCATGGCATCGCATTCCGCAGGCGCGTCCGAAAGCATCCAGGAGCTTGACCGGATTACAAAGGCGACGATAGAAACGATTGACGTGGTATCAGAACAGACCAATAAGAACAACGATTCCGCTGCAGACATCAACAAGACCATAGAAATTATCAAAGGGCTGGCGGCACAGACAAACCTGCTTTCCTTGAACGCCAGCATTGAGGCAGCACGGGCAGGGGAAGCCGGCAGGGGATTTGCAGTAGTAGCAGAAGAAATCAGGAACCTTTCCGAAGAATCCTCGGGCAATGCCCAGGAAATTGAGGGGATTGTAAAAGAATTAGTGAACAATGTGGAAATTTCCGTCAGCAAAATGCAGGAAGTTACGGATAATGTCCAGAAGCAGCAGAAGTGCCTGGAAGAAACAAGGGCTGCGTTCCAGAGCCTGAAACAGGAAGTGGCTCTCGTAGAAGCAGTTACGAAAGAAATTGGCGGCCAGACAGAGGTCCTCAATAACCTCAAAAAGATTGTAACAGATTCTGCCAACAGCTTAGCCAGCGTGGTACAGCAGAATGCAGCGTCTACAGAGGAAACCAGCGCCAGCATGACGCTCCTTTCCCAGACCATTGACGAATGTACTGAAGATACGCAGGGGCTTGTGGAACTCAGCCGGCGGCAGAACGACCAGGCAAGTAAGTTCCAGTTATAAGAACTTCTGCAGAAAAGGCAGCATTTTCACGAATTTGGTGGGGATGTTGCTTTTTGTTCCTTTATAGGAAATTGCGTCCTATAAGAGAACAACAATTATGCGCAGCTCGCGGAGAGGAAATTTATTGCTGCGCAATCCGCTCGCGCGCGGAGAATGCGCTGTGCGCATTCTTTTTTACTTTATAGGAAAGATTTTGTTACGCTAAAATCCATAATAGGTTGTTAAGCCAATAGGATCTTAGGAAAAAATTAATACTTTTAAGGAAAATAACGCAGGAATTTCCAGAACGCCTTTGCTATAATAAAGTAGCATACAGAATCAGGCAAACAGCCTTTAGGAGATGAATCTATATGAAAGACAAAATTTTAGTAGTAGACGATGAAAAAGAAATTGCTGACTTGGTGGCATTTTATCTGGAAAGCGAAAATTTTGAGGTAATTCCCTGCTACAGTGCCGATACGGCTTTGGGGCATGTAGGGGAAACCCAGTTTGACCTTGCCATTTTGGACATTATGCTGCCTGGTTCCAGCGGGTTTGAGATATGCAAGAAAATCAGGGAAAAATTCAATTACCCCGTCATTATGCTGACGGCGAAAGATGAAGAAATCGATAAAATCCGCGGCCTGATGCTGGGTGCGGACGATTATATGACAAAGCCCTTCCGGCCATTGGAGCTGGTTGCCCGTGTCAAAGCCCAGCTTCGCCGTTATAAGCATTACAACCAGCCCCAGGCTGCAGAAGGGCAGGATTCTTCCCTGCTGGTGCACGGCGGGCTTGTGATGAATGTAAAAACCCATGAGTGCCAACTGGACGAAAAGCCGCTGGTGCTGACGCCTACGGAATTTTCTATCCTGAAAATCCTCTGCCAGCGGAAAGGGGAGGTTGTCAGCTCCGAGGAATTGTTCCATGGGGTCTGGAAGGACGAGTACTACAGCAAAAGCAACAATACCATAACGGTACATATCCGCCACCTGCGGGAGAAAATGAAAGATTCCGTGGAGCACCCAAAATACATCAAAACAGTCTGGGGAGTGGGCTACAAAATTGAAAACTGAAAAAGACAGGGAGCCAAAGCATGAAGACAGCAGGGAAAAAAGAATCCGGTTTCCATGGGTTTTGGAAACGGCGTAAGAAGAACGCCGCCTATTCCAAGCTGACATTCCGGATTTTTATGCAGACCTTTGCCATTGTGATACTGACATTCCTCATTATTTTTACCTTTTACAGCAGGTTCTGGTTCCGCAGGGTAGGGGATTGGATTGTGCAGTTTTTGCAGGACGCCTTCCATTTGGGGCGGGAGGAGGCGCTGAATATTTACAAATACGGGCTGCGGGAAAATTCCAGCCTGATTATTTTTGGGGCGGTGGCAGTCCTTTTTTTGCTGCTGTTCCGTGTTTCCCTGTCCTGGTTTGTCCGGTACTTCAATGAAATAGACGCAGGCCTGGACCGGCTGATACAAGGGGACAATAAGGAGATTTCCATGTCGCCGGAAATGGCGCCGATGGAGCAGAAGCTGAATGTCCTGCGTCAGGCCTTGGAAAAGCGGGAGTTGGAGGCAAAGCTTTCGGAGGAGCGGAAAAATAACCTTGTGATGTACCTTGCCCACGACATCCGTACGCCCCTCACGTCGGTTATTGGCTATCTGAGCCTTTTAGAGGAAGCCAAGGACATGCCGATGGAGCAGCGGGAAAAGTATGTGCATGTCACACTGGAAAAGGCCAACCGGCTGGAACAGCTTATCAATGAATTTTTTGAAATTACAAGGTACAATATCCAGGAAATTATTTTGGAAAAAGAAAAGATAGATTTGTACTATATGCTGGTGCAGATGCTGGAAGAATTTTACCCAGCTTTGGAAGAAAAGGGAAACCGGGCAGTGCTCCACAGCAGCGAGGATGTGTGTGTGTACGGGGATTCGGTGAAGCTGGCGAGGGTCTTTAACAATATCCTCCGCAACGCCATTGCCTATAGCTACCGGGACACCCAAATTGATATTTTTGTGGAAGAAGTATATGGGAAAAACACCGGGGATGGGCCGGCAAAGGGGAAGCCGGAAAAAATAGTTGTCTGCTTTCGGAACCGGGGAAAAACTATCCCGAAGGAAAAGCTTTCTTCCATTTTCGATAAATTTTACCGGATGGACGAAGCAAGAAATTCGGATACGGGAGGAGCCGGGCTGGGCCTTGCCATTGCGAAAGAAATTGTGGCAAGGCATGGAGGGCGGATTTTTGCAGAAAGCGAACGGGAACAGGTGGCTTTTTGGGTGGAACTGCCGGGGGAGGAAGCAGAAATATAAAAATGGTATCATTGATTCTGAAAAAATGTTGACAATTAAGCGGTGTATGCTATAACAGCAACATAAACAGTATTAATGAAAATACACATTACATAGATAAGGAATTACAAACCAATGAAAGAATCAAGGAAAGGAGTGGCAAAATGGAACAGAGGATAGTATGCATAGAATGCGGTACGAAAAACCGATATGAATTTAAGGATTCTTGGAAAGATACCATGTCAGCCAGAAATTTTTAAGCAAGCTGCTGGGATGGGGAGAAATTACCCTGACAAGGTATATGAACAAAAATTATACTCCAAGCAGTTCCAATAGCAACCGATTAAAGGAATTGAAAAATCCTTATGTCTTTCAGAGGTTATTGCAAAATTACCATGCTGGAAATTTGGAAAAAGAAGAAGAAAAGGCTTTCCAGAAAGCAGCGTTTTCCAAGAATTGCTGGCAATGGGGTCTTCACAGGGAAAAATTTTCCATGCCATAAATTGGTTTCTCTCCCAGTCTTCTGAGGAAGTGCCAGTTACCCATCTGGCCTTGCAGAAATTATTATATTTTACCCAGAGCTGGAGCAGGGCATTGTCAGGGGAAGAATTGTTTGGGGATGATTGCCAAGCATGGGCGCACGGTGCAGTATACCCTAAGATTTACCATGTGTTCCGGGGATTTCAGTATATGCCGCTGCCAAAAGTAGAAGAAACCCCGCAATGGAAGGAAGAAGAACTTAAGATATTAAATGCCGTCAAAATGTTTTATTTTGATGTATACTGTGCAAAAGCATTGGAAGAAATTTGCCACAGGGAAGAACCTTATAAAAAAGCAAGGAATGGCTTGAAGGAAGGGGAGAGCGGGCAGAGGGTAATTGACAAAAAAGATGTTTCACTGTACTATAGCGGGATTGTGGAAAAATACCATATCAATTTGGATCATTTATGGAATATCCGGGAATATTTGAATGAGATTCTGCGCTAATGCGGAATTTGCAGTATATCCCCGTCTGGAGCATGGCATGTTCTGGGCGGGGATTGTTATTTTATAGGATTTTTTGTTCTGAAAAAATATTGACTTACCGACCTCGGTAAGTGTATAATATTACCGACCCCATAAAGTGAGGTGGTAAGTTTGGGGAATAAAAAAATGGGCCGTCCCACCGACAACCCGAAAAACATCTCCCTTAAGGTGCGGCTAGACAGCGATACATCAGAAAAATTAGAGGAATGTACCCGGATTCTGGAAGTATCCAAAGCTGAGATTGTCAGGCAGGGTGTCCACAGGGTTTATGACGGCCTGATGGAACAGTAATTGGAAGCGGCGCAGCCCCGCAAAAGCTTGCCGCCGCTTCCAGCGGTACATCTGCCTGCAAGGCAGGCCGCATAAATATTATACACTGTGCGGTTTTGTCTTGCAAGGAGTTGTTCTGCCAAAAAAGAAAGGATGGGCAGAATGGGGAAAATTTTAGAAGCCCTTGCTTCGGACCGGCTCTGTGCAGCGGCTTCCGATTACAGGGGCAGCAAGGAATACAGGGCGGCGCGGGATGCTTCCTGCGCCCTTGAGAAAGAGTTGTTGGGGCAGCTTACCGAAGAAGGGAAGGAACTGCTGGCCCGTTACAGCGACGCCCAGGCAGAGGAGCATATGCTTTACGCCAGCCATATGTTTGCCAAAGGGTTCCGCTTAGGGGTGTTGCTGATGGTGGAAACGGTGGCAGAAAGCGGGGATTTTTTCCTCCCCGAACAGTAAATCTTCATAAAAATATGAAAATTCTTTTAGGTTTTCTTAAGAAAGAAACAACAGAATATTAAAGCAACAAAAACGCCTGTTCCGTACAATTTATGTATGGGACAGGTTTTTTATCTTATAGGAAAGGCCTTGTCACGCTAAAGCGTGAAAGTATCTTTCCTATAGAATAAAAAAGCTTTTATCGCACTGCGGCGAGTATGAAATCTGTCGCAAAGCGACCCGCCACAGGCGGAGAATCCTGCAAAGCAGGATTCTTTTTTATCGGCAATGGGCCAGGTGCATAAAGTGACAGTTTTGTTATAAAAAAGTCACCAGCCTGTCATTTGCAGCGGGTAAGATACCCATAAATGAAAAAGGATACAAGAGAAGGAGAGCCACAGGAATGGATGGAAAAAACAGGAAAAAAATTGCAATATTATTTGGAGGGTGTTCCAGCGAATACGAAGTTTCCCTGCAGTCAGCTTATGCAGTGGCAGCCCACATGGACACGGAACGGTATGAACCAGTTTTAATTGGGATTGACAGGTCTGGGAAGTGGTATTTATACCAGGGGGAGGCCTCTGACATCCCGGGGGACTGCTGGTGCAGGCAGGAAACATGCATCCCTGCAGCAGTTTCCCCGGATCAGGAGCTGCATGGGCTCCTCCTTCTGGATGGGCAGGGGGTAAAAACGCTTCCATTGGATGGGGCTATGCCTGTTTTACATGGGAAAAACGGGGAAGACGGTACGGTGCAGGGAGCGCTGGAGCTGGCAGGAATCCCCCTGATTGGCTGCAATACCATGAGCTCTGCCATTTGCATGGATAAAGGGATGGCCCACCGGCTGGCAAAGGAGTGCGGCATAAATGTGCCCAGGGCTTTTACAGTTACAAATCCGGAGATAAACCAAATGCAGTTAAGGATTTGGGGCAGGGAACTGGGGTATCCCCTGTTTGTGAAGCCTCTCCGGGCAGGATCTTCCTTTGGGATTACAAAAGTGGAAAGGGCTGAGGATTTGCAGGGGGCGGTAGCCCATGCATTTGAGTATGATTCCTGCGTGATTTTAGAAGAAATGGTTCCCGGTTTTGAAGTGGGCTGCGCCGTGCTGGGAACAGAGGAGCTTTTTGTAGGGGAAGTGGATGAAATCGAGCTGTCGGAAGGGTTTTTTGACTATACGGAAAAATATACCCTGAAAACGTCCAGCATCCATGTACCCGCCCGGATTCCCCAAGAGAAGGCAAAGGAGATACAGGAGGCGGCAAAGGTAATTTACCGCGGCCTTGGGTGCAGCGGCTTTGCAAGGGTCGACATGTTCCTGACGCCGGAGGGGGAAATATATTTCAATGAGGTAAACACCATTCCCGGCTTTACCGCCCACAGCCGGTACCCGAATATGATGAAAGCGGCAGGGATTTCCTTTGAGGAGCTCCTGTCCCGGATCTTGGGGAATGCGTAGGGCAAAAGGGCACTTTGTGGCTGGGCAGGGGGAAAGGAATGGGTTAAAAAATGAAACGACGTAAAAATTATGGGGCAATTGACAATTTCCGGCTGGCGGCGGCCTTATTGATTGTGGCAATCCACACGGCGCCCCTGTCTGTTTTTAGCGAAACGGCAGATTTCCTTGTGACATACTGTGCAGGGAGGGTTGCAGTGCCGTTTTTCCTGATGGTAACGGGATTTTTTGTGCTGGCCCCTTACCAGAAATCAGTGGGCCGCGGGCAGGAGCGGGAACAGGCGGCATGGCAGAAGGCAGGGAAATTTTTAAGGAAAACGGCCGGCCTATACGGCGTTTGCATCCTGCTGTACCTGCCGGTCAAGGCTTATGCCAAGCAGTGGAGCGGCAGCATTGGGGGATGGCTGAAAGAAATTTTTTTCGACGGGACGTTTTACCATCTCTGGTACCTTCCGGCGGTGCTGCTGGGGTGCTTGCTCCTGATAGGCATGATGCATGTAAGCAGCCCTCTGGCAATCTCCCTGGTGACGTTCCTGCTGTATGTTGTGGGGACGGCGGGGGACAGCTATTACCTGCTGGTCAGCCAGGTTCCGGCCCTGAAAGCTTTGTATGAAGGGGTTTTTGCCATTAGTTCCTATACCAGGAACGGAATATTTTTTGCCCCGCTGTTTTTGTGGATGGGAGTACTGGCTGCAAATGGAAGGCTGGAGCTCCCTGCGAAAAAGGCAGCCACAGGGTTTCTTATTTCCATGGCAGGCATGTTGGCAGAAGGGCTCCTAACCTTTGGGATGGAGTGGCAGAAGCACAACAGCATGTACCTGATGCTGGTCCCAACCATGTTTTTCCTGTTTGAACTGCTGCTTTCGGTGGAACTGGATTCGTTTGGGCTGGTGCGGGACCTGTCCATGTGCATTTATATCATCCATCCTATCTGCATTATTTTGGTGCGTGGCGTGGCAGGGGCATTGGACATGGAGGGCTTGATGGTAAAACAGACCCTGGTCCACTACCTGCTTGTCTGCGTAAGCTCCCTGATTGTGTCTTTTGCAGCGGCAAAGGGGATGCAGTGGGCAGCTATATGGTATCAGGGGATTGCCCGCCTGCGGAAAAAGGCATAGGGCTGCGGCGCGGGTGCTTCTGGCGCCTTAACCATGCCAGGGAAAACATATCGTGGAGGTGGATTTTATGTACCAAAAGGGAAGGGCTTGGATTGAACTTAATATGGAGCATTTAAAGCATAATATCAGGCAATTCCGCCGCCTGCTGCCTGCGGGCTGCGCATTAATGCCAGCAGTTAAGGCAAATGCATACGGCCATGGGGCTGCGCTGGTTTCCAAAGCTTTGCAGGAGCAGGGCATAAAAAGTTTCTGCGTGGCTTCTGCGGCTGAGGGCATAGAGCTGCGCAGGGCGGGGATTTCCGGTGAAATTCTGGTGTTGGGCTATACCCATCCACGGCAGTTTGGGGAGTTGGCTGCATACCGCCTGACACAGACGGTAGTGGACGCTTCTTATGCCAGGGAACTGCAGCAGGATGGGCGGTATTTTACAGTCCATGTAGGGATTGACACAGGAATGCACCGGCTGGGGGAACGGTGGGACAATTTGGACGAAATTGTAAAGATTTTCCAGACGCCAAACCTCCATGTGGCAGGGATTTATTCCCATCTTTGCGTGTCTGACATGGCGGGGGAAAAGGCGCAGGAATACACCTTAGAGCAAATCCATCATTTCGAGTATGTGGCGGAGGAACTTCACAGGAGGGGGTTTCATGGGTTTAAATGCCATTTGCAGGGCAGCTATGGCATTTTAAATTATTCGGAGCTGTGTTTTGATTATGCAAGGGCAGGGATTGCCCTCTACGGCATTTTGAGCGGGAAAAGCGACCAGGTCAATGCGGCCGTGGAGCTAAAGCCGGTGCTGTCCTTAAAAGCCCGGGTGGAAAGCGTGAAAATGCTTTACCAGGGGGAAAGCGCCGGATATGGCCTTACATACAGCGCGGAAAGGGACCGCAGAATCGGCATCCTGTCCATTGGCTATGCGGACGGCGTTCCCCGGAACCTGTCCAACCGGGGGCTGGTGCTCTGCAATGGGAAAATAGCCCCAGTGATCGGCCGTATCTGCATGGACCAGATGCTGGTGGATTTAAGTGGGGCCGGTTCCGTAAAAGCAGGGGACGAGGCGGTGCTGATTGGAAAATCCGGGGAACTGGAAATCCGCGCGGAAGATATGGCGCAGTGGGCAGGGACCATCAGCAATGAGATTTTAAGCAGGATGGGGGAACGGCTGGAACGGGTGGCAGTCAACTGACGCCCCATGGGTTTGCATAATTTTGGCCTTTCGGTTATAATATGGTTCAGGGCTGCGCATTTGCACAAAGGGATTAGGGTGTCAAAAGCACCTTTGGTGCTACGCACCCTTTTGACACCCTAATCACAAAGGTATTATGCTGCTAAAGCGGCCGTGCCTGATGCGCAAAGAAAAAAATTATTGAATCAGATAAGCCAAAGGGACGGGGGCATTATGTTAGGAGATTTTCCATTAGAAAAAATAGTGGAGCCATTGCTGGAATGGTTCCAGGGCAACAAACGGGCGCTCCCCTGGCGGGAAGACCCAACGCCATACCGGGTATGGGTATCAGAAATCATGCTGCAGCAGACAAGGGTAGAAGCGGTAAAGCCCTATTTCGAGCGGTTTACGGCAGCGCTGCCGGACATAGGGGCGCTGGCAGGGTGCGAGGAAGAAAGATTGCTTAAGCTTTGGGAAGGCCTTGGGTATTATAACCGGGTGCGGAATATGCAGACGGCGGCAAAGGCCGTTATGGAAGGGCATGGCGGGCAGCTTCCGGCAGATTATGGGAAGCTGCTGGAATTAAAGGGAATCGGCCATTACACCGCAGGGGCTATTGCTTCCATTGCCTATGGAATCCCGGTCCCAGCCGTGGATGGGAATGTGCTGCGGGTTATTACCCGGGTGGCGGCAGACAGCTCCGATATTATGAAGCAGCCCTTCCGCACCAAGGTGGAGCAGGAGCTGCTGAAAATTATCCCAAAAGACCGTGCCAGCGCATTCAACCAGGGGCTGATGGAGTTAGGCGCAACCGTCTGCCTGCCAAACGGAGCGCCCCAGTGCGGGAACTGCCCCTGGCAGGGATTTTGTGAAGCTGCATGCCGCGGCCTTTGGGAGGAAATCCCGGTAAAAAGCAAGGCAAAGCCCAGAAAAATAGAGGAAAAAACAGTATTTATCATCCGGGACGGGGAGAAAATTGTCCTCCGCAAACGCCCTGCAAGGGGCCTGCTGGCAGGGATGTATGAATTTCCCAATACCAGCGGGCACCTGACGGAGGAAGAAGCAATCCTCTGGGTTAAGGAGCAGAATTTATCCCCCATCCGTATCCAGAAGCTGGACCCTGCCAAGCATATTTTTTCCCATGTGGAATGGCATATGGCCGGGTATGTGGTCCGGGTGGACGAGCTTTCGGAGGAAAAGGGCAGCCTGCTGTTTGTGGAAACCGCAGAATCGGAAGAACGTTACCCAATCCCGGCGGCCTTTGGCGCTTATACGAAATATATGCATATCCGCCTTGGGAACGAGAGGTTTTTGCCGGAATAATGGCGTTATATGGGGAACGCAATAATTGCAAAAAGAGGAGCCGGTGCGATATTCTGCACCGGCTTTCATATGAAAAAGATTTATATAAAAAAGTGAGGATACACTGTTTTTACGGGAGGACCTTGCCCTAAGGGCAAGGCTATGAAAAAGATAATCAAAAGTAAAAAGTAATGTTTTGTTTTGATGATATTAGTATAGCCATGAAATGTGACTTTGGTGTGTTCATAATATGAGAATTGTGTAACAAATATATGAACAAATTTATTTTTTGTTATCTTTTTGTAAAGGAAAAAAATTGCGTTATCCGGGAAATGCATGTATAATAAGAAAAGGTTTTGCATTTTAATGAATAAATGGAAGGAAAATATTTTTTGCTATGGAGGGAAAAATAAGGTTTCAGGAGTTTTCCAAAAGGAATTATGTATTTTTCATAGCGGCTCTTGTGATTTTGGCATGGCATACGCAAATAGGGCTGGATGGGGACAGCATTTGGTTTAGTGAACAATTAGAAGAAACGTCTTATATGGGCTTTCTCACAGAACGGTATCAGGACTGGACTTCCCGGCTTCTGATTGAAGCTGGGCTTCTTTTTTTCACCAGCCATGTGGCAGTTTGGAGGATCGTGGATGTGGCAGTCTGGGTATTCCTGCTTTATGGCTTGACAAAGCTCACAGAGGAGGATTATACGGCCCAGTTGGCAGGTACGGTATGCCTTCTTTGTTCCTGCTACAGCCTGAAAGACATGAATGGCGCAGGGTGGATAGCTACGATTAATAATTATCTGTGGCCTTTGGCATGTTTCATAGGCATGCTGCTTATCTTGAAAAAAATTTTGCAGGGGCAACCGATCAAATGGTATGCGGGGGCGGCTGGGCTTATACTTGCTGTTTTAACATGTAACCATGAGCAGGGGGTAGCAGCGTCATTTGCCAGTATTTTCTGCTGCACACTTTACATGGCATGGAAAAAAATAAAAATTAATAAATGGGTATGGGGCTATCTGTCTGTTGCCATTGCAAGCCTGATTTTTATTTTGTCATGCCCGGGGAATGCAGCACGCAAGCAGACTGAGATAAGTACGTATTTTCAGGATTTCCCGGAACTTACCTTGTGGAACAAATTGGACATGGGGATTACGCCTATTTGCCATTATAGCATTATTGACAATAATTATCTGTTCCTGGTGTTTCTGTCCCTGCTTTGCATTGCGGTATGGAAGATGCCTGTGGCAAGCTGGAAAAAATACCTGGCGTTTGCTCCGATCATTGGGACGTTGGCAGTAAGGTATTTTTTGGGGGAAATTGAGAAATTCCTGCCGGGCGTTGTGAATATTGTGAAGCCGGTGGGGCTGAAAGGGACCTATGTCCCCGGTTCTGGATGGTCTGTTTTGGCACTTTTTTTCTATGCTGGGATGGTTGCTTTTGTATTGTGGGAGTTATGCCTGGTTTGGCAGGTGAACCATGAGGATGGGATCTTCCTCTTTGCAGCCCTTGGGATTGGGTTTGGCACAGTTTTTATGATGTGTTTTTCACCCACTATCCTGATTTCTGGCACCCGTACCTATTTATTTTGGCAGGCTGCATTGGTTATTGCTTCTGGGCATCTTTGGAATAAATATCTGGAAAAGCCGGACAGGCAGAAAATGGCAGTAATGGTTGCTGGGTTTGCGGCGCTTTCTTTGATTGTCCATACAGATTATATAGTTTGGGGGTAGGGGAACTGGCAGATGATTTTTGGGAGGAAACAGGAGATGAAAAAGATTAGCATTATTGTTCCGTGCTATAATGAGGAGGACTGCCTTCTGGACTTTGATGCGAAGCTTTCAGAAGTTGTAGGGCAGATGGGGGATTATGAATTTGAGGTTTTCTATATTGATGATGGTTCAAAAGACCATACGCTGGAACTGATGCGGCAGATATGCAAAAAAAGGGATTATGCCAGTTATCTTTCATTTTCTAGGAATTTTGGGAAAGAGGCGGCAATGTATGCAGGGTTTTGCAATGCAAATGGGGATTATGTGGCCATTATGGATGCAGATTTGCAGGATCCTCCAGAGCTTCTCCCTGATATGGTGAAGTTTTTAGAAAGTGGGGAATATGACAGCGTTGCAACGCGGAGAATAAATAGGGAAGGGGAGCCGCCGATACGTTCCCTTTTTGCTAGGATGTTTTATAAACTTATCAATAAAATTTCGGATGCTGATATTGTGGACGGGGCTAGGGATTACCGCCTGATGAAAAAGGAAATGGCGGATGTAATCGTAGCGATGGGGGAGCAGAACCGTTTTTCCAAGGGGATTTTTGGATGGATTGGCTTCCGGACATATTGGTATGCTTTTGAAAATGTGAAGCGGGCCGCAGGGGAAACGAAGTGGAGTTTTTGGAAATTGCTGAAATATTCTATGAATGGGATTGTCAGCTTTTCACAAGTCCCGTTAAGCATTGCATCTTGGATGGGAATGGGCTGTACGGGGATTTCTTTGGCGGCAATTGTGTTTATTGTCATCAGGAAATTGATATTTGGGGATCCAGTACAGGGGTGGGCATCCAATATGTGCGTGATGATTTTCATTGGCGGGGTACAATTATTCTGCCTGGGGGTTATTGGGCAGTATATTGGAAAAACTTATGCAGAAACAAAGAAAAGGCCGCACTATATTGTCAGTGAGTGCAGCGAAGGGCAGATAAAAAGAGTTGGTTAAGGGCAAAAAGGAGAAAAATGATGAAATTATTATCGGTTACAATTCCAAGCTACAATTCACAGGATTATATGGAACATTGCATAGAATCCCTGCTTCCAGGCGGGGAGGATGTTGAGATTATTGTGGTGGACGATGGTTCCACAGACCGCACGGCAGAAATTGCAGATGCTTATGCGGAGAAATACCCCACCATTGTAAAGGCAGTCCATCAGGAAAACGGAGGGCATGGGGAGGCGGTGAATGCCGGAATCCGCAACGCCACCGGCCTGTACTTTAAGGTAGTGGACAGCGACGACTGGGTAGACGGGGAAGCATACCAGAGAGTACTGGATACCCTGCGGGACCTTTCCGGCGGGAGCGCTGCCCTGGATATGCTTATCAGTAATTTTGTCTATGAAAAGGAAGGGGCAAAGCGCAAAAAAGTCATGAAATACACGGGAACCCTGCCGGAAGGAAAGATTTTCGGATGGAACGAAGCAAGGCATTTCCGTAAGGGGCAGTATATCCTGATGCACTCTGTCATTTACCGCACCCAGCTTTTGCGGGAATGCGGGCTGGAGCTTCCCAAGCATACGTTTTATGTGGATAACCTGTTTGTCTATGTGCCCTTGCCCCATGTGAAAAACATGTTTTACCTGAATGTGGATTTCTACCGCTATTTTATTGGCAGGGAGGACCAGTCCGTCAATGAGAAGGTGATGATCAGCCGGATTGACCAGCAGATTAAAGTAAACAAAATGATGGTGGAAGCCGTGGATTTGTGGAAGCTGCCAAACCGCAGGCTGCGGAAATATATGTTTAACTACCTGGAAATTATTACCGTAGTGTCCACCATTATGCTGATACGTTCCGGCACTAAGGAAAATCTGGAGAAAAAACGGGAGCTTTGGAAATATTTAAAGGAATATGACCTGCGCCTGTTCTGGCATTTGCGGAACGGGATTATGGGGCAGGCCATGAACCTGCCGGGAAAAGGCGGGAGGAAAATTTCCGTTGCGGCTTACAAAATTTCCCAGAAGGTGGTTGGCTTTAATTAGATGATTTTATAAATCGTATATTTTTAACGGAATTTCATTAAATTGCATCTTGCATTTAAAAAAAAGTGGGGGTATGATAAGTAGGATAAGCCAAATACCCCGCAAGGCCTCATTGCTGGCGGGAATAAAAATAGTGGAGGATAGGGACAGATGATGGGAAAACGAATGATAGCGCTGTTCCTTGCAATAGCGCTTGCTTTTGGAGGCGTAGGGACAGAAGCAATTGCAGCAGGGCAAGGGACAGCGTCCATGGCTGGGGGAGCCCAGGATGCACAGCGTCCGGCCCGGGAAGGCATACAAAGGGCTGTAACGCCGGGGGATGCCCAAAAACCGGATACGACCCCCGATACGTCAAAACCGGAAACGTGGACAGTCACATTTTATTTTAAGGGCGGAAAGCTCCCGGATGATGGAACCAAGACAAAGTCCAGCGTGAAGGTGGAAAAAGGGAAAGCCTTAGATGAGAAGCTGGCCCCGGTGCTGGAAAAGCAGGGCTATCGGCTCAGCGGCTGGAAGGATGCCGCAGGGGCCCTGTATTCCTTTGATAAGCCTGTTACAGGGTCTTTGAAGCTTTATGCATACTGGAAAGCCATCACTTACAAAGTGCATTTTAATGCAAACGGCGGGACAGGCACCATGAAAGACCAGTCCTGTACTTATAATAAAGACTATACCTTGAGGAAAAATAGCTTTAAGCGCAGCGGCTATGCATTCCTTGGCTGGAATACCAGGAAGGATGGGAGCGGGCTGGCTTACACAGACAGGCAGAAGGTAAAATCTTTAAGCCATAAGCAGGGGGAAACCATCCAGTTGTACGCCATGTGGAAGGGAAATTCCTACCGCATCCGCTATGATGGGAATGGGGCTACCAGCGGGGCTATGGAGGACAGCCTTCCCACATACGGCAAGACGGAGCCTTTGCGGAAGAATACCTTTAAGCGCAAGGGCTATACCTTCGTTGGCTGGAATACCCAAATGGACGGCAAAGGGAAAACTTACAAAAACGGAGCGTCTGTGAAAAACCTCACTACAACCAAGGACCAGGTGATTACCCTTTATGCAAAATGGAAGGCCGTCACTTATACAATCACTTACAAAACCAACAAAGGGAAGCTGCCCCTTACCGCCAAGAAAAGCTACAAGGTGAGCACGAAAACATTTACATTGCCAAAGCCTACCAGAAAGAACTATGATTTCGACGGATGGTATAAGGACAAGAAATTCAAGAAAAGGGTGGACCAGGTAAAGACAGGGCAGACCGGGAACCTGACCCTTTACGCAAAATGGGTAAAATGCACCAGAAAGCCCAAGGCCGGCATGGCAAAAATCAAAACATGCAAGGCGGTTAAAACAAAGACCGTGCAGGTAAAAGCTACAGTGAAAAACAGGATTGCCAGCGCGGACGATTACTATTATCTGGTGTATGTCGACCCTATCCGTAAAACCCCTTACCGGGCGGCGGCAAGGGCCTACAAAAAGAAAAACATTACATTTACCCTGAAAACAACGGATAACCAGGGGTTTGCCACATCCAGGTTTGGCATTGCCGTGAAAAAAGATGGGAAATACCATCTGCTCAGCAGCACGTCTTTTGTGAAAAACCCGGAAAAGGCGGCAGGGAACAAGGCAAAATACAATCCCGGGAAAACGAAGAAAGGCATCCAGTTTTACTCAGATGTAAATGAAGTTACGGACTGCAATGCCAAGCAGTATTTCCTGAACCTGACCGTTTCCATGGTAGCTGAAAATGGGACAGTCCCCTACCAATATAATGGGAAAACTTATTATTTTACCCCGATGGATTATTACAAGCAGATTATTTCAGAGTGCAACCGGAAAAAGGTTGTAGTGACTATGCAGGTAATGCTGGACTGGAGCGCGGGGAATACGGATATGATTAACCTGCAGGCGCGGAAACCTGGTGCCCTGTACTATAGCTGGAATATTTACTCCAACCAGTCAAGGGAAAAAATGGAAGCCATGTTCTGCTACCTTGGCATGATATTCGGCAAAAAGGACTGCTATGTGTCCAACTGGATACTGGGAAATGAAGTGAACCATCCAGCGGCTTGGAATTATGCAGGCAGCATGTCGGACGAAGCATATTTTACCACGTATGCCTATGCCTTCCGTGCGCTGTATTATGCAGTCAGGAGCCAGCAGTCCAACGCCCATATTTTCATCTGTACGGATAACTACTGGAGCCCATCCAGGAACAGGCGTTACGGCGCAAAACAGGTGGTGGACAATTTTGCCGTCTATCTGAAAAAAATCCAGAAGGGGCTGAAATGGAACCTGGCATACCATGCGTATTCCTTCCCGCTGACGTATACGAGGGTCTGGAACGGCTATGGGATTACCAATAACGTCAATACTACCCCTTCCATCACCATGAAGAATTTAAAGGTGCTGACAAATTATATTAAGAACAGGTATGGGTCCTCCGTACGGATTATCCTTTCCGAACAGGGCTATTCCTCTGCCCAGGGAGAGGAGCTTCAGGCTGCGGCATTAGCCTACAGCTACTATATTGCAGCCTGCAACCCTATGGTTGACGCATTTATTATAAGGAGCTATAAGGATGACCCGGTAGAGGTAGCCCAGGGATACCTGCTTGGCATCCAGGGGAAACAGGCGTTTGATGTATTCAAATATATGGACACCTCCCGGGCATCCCAGTATACGGACAGGTATTTAGGGGTGATTGGAGCAGGCTCATGGCCGCAGGTTGTCCCAGGATACCGGGCAAAACGGCTTAGGAGCATGTACCGCAAGTAAGGGAGCGGCGTTCGGCAGGCAAGCGTTAATTCATTAATTTCCTGCAGTTAGCGCTGCTGCCGGCGTCTGTGGTAATATTCGAAACAGGCGAAGCCGCGTTCGGCACATTCTTTGAGCGACTTTTTATATATGCTGCTTCGGCATCCGCAGCAGTGGTTTTTTCTTGAGGGAGGCTTTGGTTTGGAAAGCCTCCCATTGTTTTTTGCATCATTTCTTCCAGCAATTCCCATTTGGCGCCGTCTAATTCTGCCAGCATGTTCAGGAACTGCTTCTGGAACGTCATTTCCTTTTCTGCAAAAATGCTTTTTACCCATGACAAAATTTTTTGCTCTGCGCCTATTGGGGCGGACATTTCCCCTTCCCCGGCCCGCAGCCAGGATTCACTGACGCAGAAGGTCTTGCAAATATTGTTTATCACGGAGGAGGAAGGGTTTCTGCGCCCTGTTTCATAGTTGGCAAGGACGTTTTGGCTGGTTCCGATTCTGGCGGCAAATTCTTTCTGCGTCAGCCCCAGCCCTGTCCGGATGGCCCGTATTCTGTCTTTCAAGGCAAGCACTCCTTTTCTGGTATTTGGGCGGTCCTTTGCGTATCCAGGCTGGCGCGTGTTTGAAAATCCATTCCTGCAATTTTCAGGCACGTTTTAGGGCAGCCGTCTGGTTCCGTAAGGCCCGCTTCGCTTTTCCATCATAAAGAAAGGGCATCCCATTGTCAATAAAATATCACAAAGACGTGAATACTTATTGACAAATATTTCTAAGAAGTATAAAATAACGTCAAAGAAATAATATGGGGAGTGGAAGGGGGATTGCTCACATTATTCGAAAGGATGTGGAAAGATGATTCGGGAACTGTACAACAATCTGGTACAGGCCATGGACGCGCCAAATGCAGGCAGCAGGAAGATGAAGGAAGAAATCCTGCTGTTGCTGGAGGAAGAAGAACGGCGGCTCCCCCGCCGGGAGTATGAGGGCTACCGGGATAAAGCGTTTTTGGTAGCTTCGGCAGCAGAAGAATATGGCTTTGAGCTTGGGTTCCGGTATGCAGTCCGGCTGATGGCAGAATGTGCCGGGGAATTGCCATGATGCAGCAGCTTGCAGTAAATTGCCCCGCTGGGCTGCTGTTGGCTGGCATCCGGCTCATGGGATGCTGCAAGGGCATTACAGAGTCCTGAAAAATGCAATTAAGGCTGCCTGCTGTTCGTCTGTCAAATGCCCTGCTTCTTTCAGCAGCTCTTTTTGGCGTGAAGTTAAGGAATAATTTTCATCCCCGGTAGAGAAAAACTGGGAAAGGGTGATGCCAAAGGCGTTGCATACCTTTTCCAGGGAGGGGATGGAGGGAATCATATTTTTCCGGTACCAGGAGGAAATCGTAGACTGGGTTAAACCGGATTCTTCGGCAAGCTGGTATTCTGTCCAGCCTTTTTGCTGTCTGTAATATAGGATTTCTTTTAAAACATCAATCATAAAATCACCACCTGTTCCATACTATAAATACCTATTATCGTTAATAATATTCAATTTATCGTTGCAAATTAATGTTTTTTATCGTATAATTTTAACGTAATATCGAATTTTAGGAGAATATGGGATTGGGAACAGGGTGCTGGGCAGGAAATTCCGTATAGCGGGTAAAACCACGAAAAAAGAGTAGGATGGCTGGATGGAAAATGGGAAATGCGAATGCTGGAAAGGGAAGGGAAAAATGAAAATTATGGAAAAACTGGGGACAGTGGAAAATAGAAAATGGAAAGGCCGTTTCATGGAATTCCAGGATAAATTCGGGGCAATGATATTTGTATTGGCGTCGTGTGTGATGCTCTTGTTTTTTTACAACTATTCCAAGGATATCTTTATCGGGATAAGCGGGGAAAAAGGGCCGGCCCGGGAAGTGTTTTTGGAAGACGGCGCGGCGGTGGAACAGGAATTTCGGGGAGAAGGGGAAACGCTGATGGGAATATCCATACGTTTTGGGGTACATACAGGAGGCAACGGGAGGGTTCATGTTCAGTTATCTGAAAATGGGGAGCCATTGGAGGGCTGGAACTGTATGGCTGGGGAATTGGAAGACGGCGGATACCGTGGGTTCCCTTTCCATACGGTAAGGGAAATGAAAAAAGATGCCGTTTATAAGCTGTCCATTACCGGGGAATCCGAGAAGGGAAATGGCGCATCCAGCAGCCTTGCCGGGGAATCCGGGAAAGGGCTGGGCGTGTCCGTCTGGCTTACGGAGGAACCCAATGGAAGTATTTTTGCCAACGGGGAACCGCTGGGGGGATATGCCCTCTGCTGGCAGCAGACGTATATGGAGGTTGGATTAAAGAATGGGGTGCGGCTTGGGGCGGCCATCCTGTTTTTAGCCGTAGGGCTGGCCGTCCTGTATAAGGTGGATGAAAAGAAGCTTATGTCGGGAATCCTGGCTGCGCTTGGGGCGGTGTATTTCTGGATGTGCCCGTTGGGGATGGCGCCGGATGAAACCAACCATTTCTACCGTGCCTATGAAGTTTCCTGCGGCGGATGGGCGTCCCAGCACATGGGGGAGGATGGCGTAGGGGGGAATTATCTCCCGGCGGCATTGCAGGATTACCATAACCCAAACGCGGAGATAGACACGGAAGATATTGCGGAACTGCATTATGGAAACACAGCCCTTTACGCCCCCGTCAGCTATTTGCCCCAGGCAGTGGGGATCCGGATAGCAAGGATGTTTACGGGCAATGTGGTGAAAATTTTTTATGCCGGGAGGCTTGGGGGGTTCCTGGCCAGTATGCTGCTGTGCCTTTGGGCAATTTACCTGATGCCCTTTGGAAAAAAAATCCTGTTCCTGGTAATGGCTTTCCCCATGAGCATGCAGGAAATGGCGTCTTTGGCGCCGGATGGGTTTACGATAGCCCTTTCCATGGCATTTTTGGCGTATATCTTCCGGATCCGGTGCAGGAAAGAAGCCATTGGGAAGAAAGAAATGGTTTTGGTGGGGCTGATGGGCATTGTGATAGCCTTATGCAAAATCGTATATGTGGTGCTGCTGCTTTTAGTATTCCTGCTGCCAAGGGAGAAATTTACAGGCAAAAAGCAGGCCATGCTGTTCCAGTTTGGGATCCCGGGCGCAGCCTTTGCCATGAACCTCATCTGGCTTAAGATTTCTGCGGGATACCTGATTGAATTTATGCCGGGGGTATCTTCCAGGGAACAGGTAAAATATGTGCTTGGCGATTTGCCAAACTACTGCGTGGTAGTCATGAAGACCCTCTGGATGTGGGGCGTTGACTGGGTTCAGTGTATGGTTGGGAGGTTACTGGGGGCGTTGAATGTGGAAATTTCCGGGATTGTATGGATGGGATTGTTAGTCATGTTTGTCTATGAGGTATGCAATTGCAGGCAAATGGCATGGAAAGCGGGCAGGAAGGACTGGATGGTATTTATTTTTATTTTCCTAAGCGGGTCGGCATTAATCTGCACCAGCATTTACGTGCAGTGGACCGCAGTCGCCAGCGACACGATAGCCGGGGTGCAGGGGCGGTATTTCACCCCCATTCTCCCCTGCCTTGCCATGGCTGCGGTATGCGGGTTCCATCTCCGGGAGCAGAAGCAGGGAGAAGCGAAAATCTATCAGGTGTACGGAAGTTATTTCTACATGCTCCTGCTGATGCTGCATGGGATAACCGTGCTGGATGTGATTCACCATTACATATAAAAGGAAGGGAAAACTACAATGGATAAAATAGCAGTTTTAATTCCCTGCTATAATGAGAGCAGGACGATAGAGAAGGTGGTGGAAGATTTCAGGCGTGTCCTGCCGGAAGCCACGGTATATGTATACGACAATAATTCCACAGACGGCACAGGCAGGATTGCAGCGTGTGCCGGAGCCGTGGTGCGCCAGGAGTTCCGCCAGGGGAAGGGGAACGTCATCCGCAGGATGTTCCGGGAAATCGACGCAGAATGTTACATTATGGCGGACGGGGACGATACCTACCCGGCGGAGGACGCCCGTGAGATGGCAAATATGGTATTGGAAAAAAAGGTGGATATGGTAGTAGGGGACAGGCTTTCTTCGGATTATTTTACGGAAAATAAGAGGCCGTTCCATAACTTTGGCAATATGTTTGTGCGGAAAAGCATAAATTTCTTGTTCCACACGGATATCAAGGACATTATGACGGGATACCGTGCCTTCAGCTATGAATTTGCCAAAACCTTCCCTGTGCTGTCCAAGGGCTTTGAAATTGAAACGGAAATGAGCATCCATGCAGTGGAAAAAAATATGTTCGTGGAAAACTTCGTGGTGAAATACCGGGACAGGCCAAAAGGGAGCGAGTCTAAGCTGAATACATATTCCGATGGGCTTAAGGTAATCCGCACCATTGTGCGCCTGTTCCGCACTTACAAGCCCATGGGATTTTTCGGGGGCATTGCGGCGGCATTGTTTTTCGTATCTGCTGTTTTTTTCCTGCCGATTTTGGATACATACCTGAAAACCGGGTATGTGCCGAATTTCCCAACGCTGATTATGTGCGGGTTTACCATGCTGGCGGCTATCCAGTCTTTCTTTTCCGGGATGACGCTGCAGACAATGGTGCAGAAGAACCGGCAGGACTTTGAAATGGAACTGCAGAGGGTAATGGAAGGAAAGAAAAAGGGCCGGGATAGGTGGGAAAGCAGTTGGCCCGCCCCGGCAGGGAAAAGTGAAAGGGCTGCTGTACAGGAAAAATATTAGGCAAGAACGCCTGGAAAGAGGAGGGAATTAGGATGGAAGTAAAAAAGGCGGGATTTCGGAAGATTCTTCCGGCGGCAGCCTTGGCGCTGCTGACAGGCATCCGGTTTTACCTGGGAATTAAGACCCCGGTTTACCTGCAGGCAGATGCAGCCATGGATGATTTTCTGTATATCCAATATGCCGCCCATATACTGGAAGGGAAGTGGCTGGGGGATTTTTCGTCTTTGGTATTGCTGAAAACGGCTTCCCCGGCCGTGCTTTTGGCAGTAAATTATGTGCTGGGCATTTCTTATCCTGTTTTTTTGGCAATTGGCTATATTCTGGCGGCGTCCTTGTTTTCTTTGGCAATGTGCCGCCTGACGGGGAGCAGGAAGCTTGGCATGGCATTGTATGTATTCCTGCTGTATTCCCCGGGGATGTTCCATGAGGAGAATGTGCAGAAGGTGTACCGGGGCGGGTACATTGTGATTTTCACCCTGCTGGCTCTTGGGGCCGTCATCGGGCAGTTTGCAGCAAGGAACAGGGACTGCAAAAGGGAAGCATTTTTGTGGTCACTGCTGGGGTGCGTTTCCCTGCCCATTTTTTATTACCTCAAGGAGGATTCCGTGTGGATCCTGCCCTTTGTGTGCGTTGGGACTGCATGTACTGTGGCGGGGCTGTGGAAAAGCAGGCATACCCATAAGGGCTTTCGGTTCGCGGCAGCGCTGGCTCCGCTGCTGGCATTGGGATGCGTGACGGCAGGGTACAAAATGCTCAATTACCACTGCTATGGGGAATATGCCATTACCGACCGGAGCGGGACTTACTGCAAGGAGGTGATGTCCGACCTGCTCCAGGTGGATGACGGAAAAGGATACAGGAACCTGGGGGTGTGGGTAACGCGGAATATGGTCCATACGGCGGCAAAACACAGCAAAACATTGGAAGGCCTGATGCCTTATGTGGAGCAAAGCTGGAATGCCTGGTGTGGGGAAAACGAGGCGCCCGGGGATTTCTATATTTGGGCTTTCCGGGGTGCAGTGGAACTGTCTGGGGCTTATGGATCAGGGGGTGCCTATGTGGATTCCTGTTACCGGAAAATCCATGAGGAATTGGAACAGGCATTTGAAAGCGGGGCACTGAAGCGGTGGGAAGGGAGAGTTTACATGTCCTCCACTGCCCGGGGCTTTACGGCAGAAGAACTGGCGGATTACTATAAGGGCCGGTTCCCCGGGGCGTTAAAGATGCTGGCGTCCTATCAGGAAAATGCCACAAGTTCCCAGGAAGCAAGGGGGCTTAGCGATAACCTTGCGTTGATGTCCAATCTTACGATGACGCATTTCCGGTGGGGCGGGACAAATGGCAATTATTACAAAGGGGATGAGCTGATTGTAAAGATTGAGAACAAGATTGTCCGCCTTTACCAGAAAACAGGCTTAGTGTTCTTCTGGGCAGGCCTTGCTGGGTGCGGCGTCCTTCTGCTGAAGGTCCTGGCAAAGCTGGTGCGGGGCAAAGGAGCGGGAAGGCAGGGGGATGTCCTGCTGGTGGTTTTGGGGCTGGCAGGAAGCTGCCTGCTGCTGGTTGCAGCGGTGACATGGTTCTGTAACTTTTTGCCGGACCGGAAGGTATATGATTATTTGTGCGCGGCGATCCCGCTGATGGAAACCGTAAAAGCAGTTGGCGTATATTACCTTGTGTGTGCGGCAGGCCGTTTTTGGAAAAAATACCGTATGCCTGTCCCTGCCGACACGCTCTAGGGGAGGATTAAATTTTAGTTTTTTATCTGAATAGGAAAGGCACTTGCCACGCGAAAGTGTCTTTCCTATAAGGATGCGCAGAGCCTTTCCAACTTGTAGTTTTCTATTCTGTTTTTCTAAGTTCTAAAGATTAGGGTGTCAAAAGGGTGCGATGCACCCGTTCTAATCTTCTAAAGGGAATATTTCCCAACTTTTCCCAAAATCCCAGAGCGTGCCTGAAAATTGCATTCTGCAAAATGGCGTTCAGGCACATCCTAACATAATTGTAAGATAAGTGTAAGGTAAAGACAATGCAAACTTAAGGAAAATAAGTTAGGATAGTTACTGTAAAAATACCTCTGGCCCGCGAGGTGTTGTTGGATATTAAAAAAATATTAAGAATTTTTATGAAGAAATATCAAGAAAATTTTCGTTAAATAGTATAGGACAGAGAAAACAGCAGGAGAGGACATTATGAGAGATATTACATTTACAGTACCTTGTTATAATTCTGAGGATTATATGGAACGCTGCATTGACAGCCTTCTTGCCGGGGATGAATGCGTGGAGATCATTATTGTGGACGACGGCTCTACGGACGGTACTGGGGAGATTGCGGACAATTATGCAAGGAACTACCCGGAAGTGGTACGGGTGGTCCATCAGGAAAACGGCGGGCATGGCGCTGGCGTCAATGCAGGGCTTGCCCTTGCCACAGGCAGGTATTTTAAGGTGGTGGATTCCGACGACTGGCTGGACGAGGATGAATTGCAGAAGCTGATACGGAATATCAGGAAATGGGAAAAGAGCGGTACAGTGGTAGATTTGGTGATCTGTAATTATATTTACGACCATCTTTATGAAAATAAAACCAAGCGGATGGGCTATAAAAACGTCTTAAAGGAAAATGAAGTCTGCGGGTGGGACGACATCAGGCGTTTTGGGCCGTCCCAGTATCTGGTGATGCATTCCCTGTTTTTCAGGACAGAGGTTTTGCGCAGGTCCGGGGTGAAGCTGCCGAAGCATACATTTTACGTGGACAATATTTTTGCCAACCAGCCGCTGCCTTATGTTAAGACATTGTGCTACCTGAACCTGGATATGTACCATTATTTTCTGGGCAGGGAGGACCAATCCGTCAATGAGCAGGTGCTGATGAAGCGGATTGACCAGCAAATCCGTGTGACAAAACTGGTTTCCTGCTGTGCAGACCTGAAGAAAGTAAGGGCGCAGCACCCAAAACTGGCGGGCTACCTTACCCGGAACATTTCCATTATGATGGCGATTTCTTCCATCCATCTCCTGCTGATAGGGACGCCGGAGGCATGGGAGAAGCGGGAAGTGCTTTGGAATTATGTGAAAAACCACGACCCGGAGCTGTACCATACCCTCCGGTTTAGGACAATAAGCGGTTTTACGTTCCTGCCAGGGAAGCTTGGGGCAGGGATTACGCTGGCAGGGTATAAAGCGGCACGGAAATTGTATCAGTTTAATTAAATATTTTTTACAGGAGAAAAGAGGCTGAAAGTATGGAAAAATTATATTTAGCATTGGTAGACACACCGGGATTTTTTGCATCTGTCATACGAAGGGTGATTGGCATTGATTACATACATGTGGTACTTTCCATGGACGAGGAACTGAACGAGGCATACAGCGTTGGGCGGAGGAACCCGGCAGTCCCTATTCTGGCAGGGTTTGAAAAAGAAGATGCCCAAAAAATAGAGCAGGTTTTCCCTACGGCAAAATATAAGGTAATGAGCATAGAATGCACCAAAGAGCAGAAAGAGAACATTTCAAGGCAGCTGCAGGAATGTTTTTCCAAAAGATTTCATTATCATTATTGTATCATTGGGCTTCCCATGTTATTATGTAATATACCTTTTTACCAGAGGAACCACTATACATGTTCTTCCTTTGTGGCAGACATTTTGGAAAAAAATGGGATGGGGCTTTTTGGCAAGCATTTTTCACTGGTGACGCCAAGGGATTTTTATGAACTGGAAAATACCAGCGTGGTATTTGAAGGGACGCTGCAGGAATTTAACAAAAGCTGTATGCGCTACCCAGCAAAACGTCCCAATATATTCCGGCAGGCAATGCGCAAGCTGTCTTATGTGATGAATGGGGCAACGTAAGGATTGGGAGGCCCAGGCATATTCCGGCAGGCAATGCGGATAATTACCCTATGTAATGAATGGAGCAGTGTGTTTTATGAATCGGAAAAATTTGATTAGTGCAGGCGTTTTATTAATATTGGCGGCTTTGACAGTCAGTGCAATTTTTAAGGGGAACGATATGGCGGCGGTGTTTGCGGCCATGGGGAAGCTGCATCCCGCATATCTGTGCGGTGCGGCGGCAACAGCAATCTTTTTTGTATCTGCGGAGGGGATGATGATTTGCTACCTCCTGCGGTCGTTAAGCTACCGGACGGGTATGGCGACCTGCATAAAGTATTCCTTTGTAGGGTTTTTCTTTTCCGGCATTACCCCGTCTGCTACCGGCGGGCAGCCAATGCAGCTTTATTATATGCAGAAGGAAGGGCATAAGGTTTCAGACAGCACGGTGGTGCTTATGACAGTGGCGGTGATTTACAAGTTTGTCCTTGTGGTAATGGGGGCAGGCATCCTGGTATTCTGCCATGGGGCCCTTGCTGCCTACCTGAAGAATTACTTGTACCTGTATTATCTGGGGCTGTTTCTGAATACGGCTTTGGTGGTAATCCTGCTTTTCATTATGGTAAGCCCGAAGTGCTTCAAAGGGCTTGTGGTTGGCGGCGAAAAGGTTTTGAAGAAGTTCCGCCTGCTGAAATCCTCCCGTGAGCGGACGGATAAATTAATTGACATGGCAGACCAGTACCATGAAGCTGTGCTGTTCTTCCTGAAAAATAAAGGCAAGATTGCCGTCGTTATTGGGTTTACTGTGCTGCAGCGGTGCAGCGTGTTTTTCCTTACATGGCTGATTTACCGTGGGCTTGGGCTGGCAGGAACCAGCGCATTTACGGTAATGAGCCTTCAGGCAGCTATTTATATTGCAGTGGATATGCTGCCTTTGCCCGGGGCGCAGGGGATTACGGAAATGATGTACAAAACAGCGTTTTCCATGGTATTTCCGGGGGCTTTCCTGACAGCGTCTATGTGCGTGACGCGGGGGCTGAATTTTTATATGGTGCTGATTATCAGCGCTTTGGTATCCCTCTGGTGCCAGTTCCGTTCGGCAAGGCCCGGGCAGATGGAAGCAGAGGCGTCTTAAGCGGGCGCATGGCGCCCTGTTATACCCTAATCCTATCGGATAAAAAAGGGGCTGCCGCATTAAGAAAAATGATACAGGATGTTAGTTTTAGTCATTCTTCTATCCGATATCTCGTATATATTACTCCGGCGGTTAAATATCGACGTTTTTACTTGCCTAAATTTGTCGACATTTAACCGCCGGAGTAATATTTTGCTTCGTGCGGCAGCCCCATCTTAAATTCAAAATTTTCCCAGAAAGAAAAAAATTTAATTCCATAAAACATTTCCGAAAAAAGATACGTTATATAAGATAGAACGTGCCGCAGCAAAGGAGCGCCCTGATATGAACGACAGAGAATTAATCCGGGAAATCCAAAGAGGGAAAAAAGAATATCTGAATGATATTGCAGAAAAGTATTATGATGATATTTACCGTTTCTGCTGCTATCAGACTGGGAGCTGCCAGGACGCAGGCGATTTGGCACAGGAAACCTTCCTGCATTTTATCCGCTCTGTGGAACAGTTCCGTTACCGGAACTTGAAGGGATACCTGCTTACCATTGCAAGGAATGTCTGCATGGATTATTTCAGGGGCTGCCAGCGCAGGCAGGAGAAAGAAGAAAGCTTCCGGCAAAAGGCGCAGGAAGATGGGGCTTTTGCGGTTTCCCAGCAGGCCAGGAGCCAGCAGGAAGAATTTTTGGTTACGGTGGAACAGCTGACGGAACATCTTCCCCAGATGCAGCGGGAGGCTATGGTCCTATACTATGGCTATGGGTTCAAATACCGGGAAATTGCCCGGATGACAGGGGTGGGGATCGGGACGGTGAAGTCCAGGGTACGGCAGGGGACCAGGAAGCTAAGGAAAAGCATGGAAGAACAAGGAGCTTGAAGGATTGTGGGAGAACCAGGAGGTGAACATGGAAAAAAAGGGAAAAAAAGGGAAAGGCAATTTTATGGAACATGTGCCTGTGGGGAGCCGGCTGCGAAAAGAAAAATATGTTTTGGAGGAAATCCCCATAGATCCCGTCCGGAAGCGGCAAATTTTAGGGAAAATTGCAGAAGCCGTGGAGGAAAAGCGGTATCTGTACTGCCCTACAGCCATGGAGGTTTTCCGCAGGCAGATCCGGTATATTTCCGGCTTTTGCATAGGCGGGCAGATGGCATGCCTGATGTTCCTGCTGGCGCTGTTTTGGCAGTTCCAGGTGCAGGGGGAAGAAATCCTGGCTTATCTGGGGACCGGTTCCGCGGCGGCCGCCTATATGGGGGTATTCCTGATGCTGGAATTAAGCCGCAGCAGGGACTATGGCATGGCAGAGCTGGAGCAGTCCTGTTACCTGAACGTCAGGCAGGTATGGTGTGCAAAAATGGTATGCTTCGGCTGTATGGACATTCTGGCCCTTACGTCCATGGTAGCTGTAATTGCAGGGAAGACTACTTATGGCATACTGCGGGTGCTGGTGTACCTGCTGGTGCCCTTTGTGCTTTCCAATGGGCTGCAGCTTTTGGTCTTTACCATGTTCAGGAGCCAGAAAAAAGGATACCTGCAAATGGCTGCGGCGCTGTCAGCAAGCGGGGTTTCCCTGCTGCCCATGCAATACCCTGCCTGGTACCAGGCATCTTATTTGGGGATTTGGGTGTGCATATTGGCTGCGGCTGCCGTGTTTTTGGGAAAAGGAATTGCCGGGGCATGCCAGAAATTGGAGGAAGGAGAAAGCATATGCTGGAATTAAAGCTGGACCGTGTAAGCAAGCAGTACAAGCAGAAAATGGTAGTAGACCGTCTGGAATATACCTTCCGCACAGGCGTTTATGGGCTGTTGGGGGAAAATGGGGCTGGCAAGACCACCCTTTTGCGGATGGCAGCCGGGGTGCTGAAACCCACCGCAGGGCAAATTCTCTGCAACCAATGCGAAATTGGCAAACTGGGCGGCGCCTACCGGATGAAGCTGGGATACCTTCCCCAGAAATTCGGCTATTACCCCAATTTTACGGTTTGGCGTTATATGGAATATTTGGCGGAATTAAAGGCGGTGCCGCCGGAACTTGTAAAAGGGAGGATAGAACAGCTATTAGGGGACACAGGCCTGTCAGGCGTGCAGTCGGCAAAAATCAAGACTCTTTCAGGCGGGATGGTGCGGCGGCTTGGGATTGCCCAGTCCCTGCTAAATGACCCGGAAATCCTGATTTTAGATGAGCCAACTTCTGGGCTGGACCCGAAAGAACGCATCCGGTTCCGGAATTTGCTCAGTTCGTTGGGGCGGGGGAGGATTGTGCTGCTTTCTTCCCATATTGTGGCCGATATTGAATCTTTGGCAGATGAAATCCTTATAGTAAAGGCAGGAAGGCTTGCAGAAGCAGGGAGCCTGCAGGAAATTTTGGAATCAGCGGAAGGGAAGGTCTGGGAATGTACTGTGCCGCCGGGGCAGGCAGAAAGCTTAAACCGCAGGGTTGGGGCCAGCAGCATGAAGCAGCTTGAGGATGGGAGGGTGTGCATACGGATTGTGTCGGAAGGCAGGCCTGCCGAGGATGCCGTTCCCGTTTCCCCAAACTTGGAGGATGTGTATTTATATCAGACAATGGAAGGGGGCAGAGGGGTATGAGGTTATTAAAAATGGAACTTTATAAAATCACTGCCCGGCCAGTGATGAATATTGCTTTTTTTGTGATGCTGGGGTTTTTCCTGCTGGTGCTGTGGCAGGAAGCAGATGGGACAAGGACGGAGCTGGATGGGGAGGTGTACCATGGGCTGGAAGCCATCAGGGCTGACCGCCAGATAGCAAAAGGGTACGAAGGCCCGTTTACTATGGAAAAGGCAGAAGACATTGTGGGGCGGTTTGGCTTTTCCGGCTATATGGAGGAGGGGTTCCAGACCCGGGAAGGGAATTTCAGCAGCCAGTTTGTGACGGATGCCATGACGGATTTTTTGCAGACGGGGCAGCGCCCTGTTGGTTATTTTACAGGGGATGACTGGGAAAATTATGGGAAAAGATATGTGGAGGGGAATTTTTGGTTTGGCTATACCAAAGGCTGGGAAAAAATGCAGGATGTGTGGTATATTGCGTTGGTTTCCCTCCATGTGTGGCTGGTCCTTATGGCAGCCCCAGTGTTTTCCGAGGAATACAGCAGGGAAACTACGGGGATCTTATTGTCTAGCTGCCATGGGAAATCCACAGGCATCCGAAGGAAGATAGAAGCAGCCATGGGAATTGGCGTTCTGGCATATTTATGCCTGTGCGCCCTTATGTTAGGGCTGATAGGCATCCTGTATGGCTGGGATGGGCTGGGGGCAAGTGCAGGAATGATGGTGCATTCCTTCCTGTTTGCAGGGCATGGAACATGGAGCGTGGCGTTTTTTCTGTCCCTCCAATTCCTGCTGGGGCTGGCGTCCGTCCTTTTGGATATAGCCATCACCCTGTTTTTATCTTCCAAATGCAGCCGTCCGGCAACTGCTGTGACAGCGGGGATGGCGCTGTATTTCCTGCCTTATGTGGGTAACCAGGTGGTGTTCCGGATGCTTTTGGATTTTGGCGTGGCGGAACTGCCCTGGGGCTGGGCCGTAATGGATGCGCTGCGGATCTTTTGTTTTTCCATGCCGCTGTACCTGCCCCATAAAGAGCTGGCTGGCATCCCTTCCCGCTGGCTTTGGTATATCCCAGCCGTTGCGGCTTTGGTGCTTTTGGCAAGTATCTGGCGGGGCTGCCGGAATTACTGGGGATATGAGTGATACAGCGTAAGTTTTCTGTAAAATCCCTTGAATTTTATGGATAATAATGGCATAATAGGTAGGAAATTAATTCAGCAGCATAAGGCAAAGGAAAGCCAGAGAGGAGAACAGCATGAAATACATATGTGACGTTTGCGGATGGGAGTACGACGAGGAACAGGGATACCCGGAAGGCGGGATTGCGCCGGGGACAAAATGGGAAGATGTACCAGCTGATTTTGAATGTCCGCTGTGCTTTGTAGGGAAAGACCAGTTCTCAAAAGCATAATCGAAAGAAAAAATATGGCTGTAACGGAAGGGGCTGCTGCAAAACAAGAATTTTTGCAGCAGCCCCGGTCTTTCTATAAGCCAAAAGTCTTTCGGAACATGCATCCAGCCATACTAGAGCGTGTTTGAAAATTCATTCCCACAATTTTCCGCCCCATTTTACACCGGATTTTATGCTGAATTTCGTCAATGTAGCCCACTACACCTCCCAAATCCAGCATAAAACCTGATGCAAACTGGGACAAAATCTTGCAGAAAGCAATTTTCAGACACGCTCTAGAGCGTTATGGCAGCAACGCATCCAGCCCTATGGAAAAATCACTGTAAATGCAGGAGGGGATTTCCTCATGGAAGGCGTATTGGTTTGTGTTTTCGTCCCCATGCTCCCAGTCATAAACATTGACAGTCTTAGTCATTGGGTTTATCACCCAATATTCCCGTACCCCGGCCGTGCGGTATTTATACAGCTTTATGCCGTAATCCATATGCTTTGACCCGGGAGAAACCACTTCAATTACCCAGTCCGGCGCGCCGTTGCAGCCCTTATCATCCAGCTTCTGGGGATCGCAGATAACGGAAATATCCGGTTCTACATAGTTCCTGTTATCCTGGTTAAGGAATACAGCAAATGGGGAGGGATAGACCCGGCAGGAACCTTTGTGTGATTCAAAATAACTGCGTATTTTATAGTGTAATTCAGAAATGATTTCCTGATGGATACGGGTAGGCGGAGCCATATAGTAAACCTGCCCGTCAATCAGTTCTGCCCGTTTGCCTTCCGGGAGGGAATAAATGA
>OFHA01000375.1_pt1 | contig 39873 bp, 37 predicted proteins | sample 1521891 | NCBI WGS metagenome assembly OFHA01 (sample SAMEA3504089, study PRJEB24116) | mouse gut metagenome | biome: mouse gut; feature: mouse-associated habitat; material: faeces | place: Denmark | collected 2011
AATATGATAAAGTCGGGGAAATGCTGCTGGAACTGATTGCGGAGTGTCCGTATATCCCGAAGGACGCAAAGATTAAGTATAACGCATTGGAAGTTGGGAAGTGCGTAAGCATATCGACAATCGGAGGAAGTATAAAAAAATGGGATATTGCAGGCGGATTTACCGCAGAACTTGCAATACGGATTTTATATCAGAGCTTTCCGACAACAAACAGTCAAATGATAAATGCACAGGCGGTTGTAGACAACATTACTGGGTGGATGGAAGATATAGAAAATCTTCCACGATTGACAAAAAACAGGACAATAACAAAGATTACTGCAGGTGGTACATTCCCAGACGTGGAAGAAGTCGAGGGTGACAAAGCAACTGTCTATGTATCGAATGTGGTAATGGAATATAGAAAGAAAGGGGCATAAAAGTGAAACGACATGAATTACAGCATTTTGTAGACATTAACATGAGCAAAACGCTTACAGATGCAGACTATCACCTGTTAGGCGATGGCATTGCTTCCCTGACAGAAGAATTCAACGCTGAGGAAGAAACAGAGCAGTGGATTAATCAGGAAAACGGCACGACAGATATAAAGTCTTATACGCCGTCAATCCCTGTTGAAATGCAGGACATTGACCAAGACGACACGGATCTTGTTGATTGGTTTAACAACTTGATTGACACATTGCCAACAGGCAGCAAGGCGGTATCATCTTATGTACGTGTAAGAATCAAAGGTTCGGGGCCGTCTTACCCGGCGGTGCAGCGCAAATGTGCAATTTCCGTTGGAAGCACAGGCGGTGATGCAGGAGCGAATGTCACGAATTCTATTACGATTGGTGGGCGTGGTGATGGAATAAAAGGAGCATTTAATGTTGAAACGGGTAAGTTTACCGCAGGCGGTGCGGCGGCATCTTCTTTGGAAGTAAAGTCCGAAACAGCAAAGTCAAGCAGCAAGAGTAATTTGAGTTAGGTATTAAGGAAACTTAATATATCGGGGTGTGCGCCTTTCCATCATACCCCGATTTGGAAAGGATGTTAAGTATGGATAGTTTAAGAATTGACAATGGCCTGAAAAAGATTGAGGTAAATGATGCTGGGGAATACATAGAATTTTCCGTTTTGGACAATGGCTTTTTCAGGGGATTTTCAGAATTGATGCAATGGTTTGATGAGCAAAACACCCAGGGAAACATTAAGGACATGGAGGAGCAGGCCGGGAAAGTTGTTTCTGGCAATGGGGATGGAATAAACCATGAAGCACTTAGCAATGTCCTTGATATCCGGGATAAGGTAAGCAAAGAGGCTTGTGAAAAGATTGATAATATTTTCGGTGTCGGGGCATCGAAAAAGATTTTCGGAGGTATCATTCCAGATATGTATTCAATTGCGGAGTTTTTTGAAAAGATTGCGCCGTTTATTGAGAAGTACGCAAAAGAGCGAAATCAAACTATTAACAGGAAGTATAGCAAGGGCAGGAAGGGTTCTAAAAGCTGATGTTCAATATCATGCTTGACAGACTTCCAACAGAATACAAAGGTTATTCCATAAACAGCGATTTCCGTATAGGAGTACAGATGTTTCAGGCGTTAAGCGACAATGGATTAACTGACATGGAAAAGATATCTATATCCTGTGCTCTGTTGTTTGATGTGGAGAACGCCGCGGAATATCCAGATATGGCAACCATGCAAGAGGGGGTACAGTGGTTTTTGTCTGGCTGGTATACAGACAATCCTATCAAGAGTAAGGAAGAACAGAAAAAAGATGTGGATTATGATGTAGATCAATGGCGCATATTTTCCGCTTTCCTAACGCAGTTTGGAATAAATCTGAATACTGTCGATATGCACTTTTGGGTATTTATGGGGCTGTTATCTACACTGGAAGAATGTGCCTTTACCCGTATTGTGGATATCCGAACGAAAAAGATTGACCCAAAGATGAAACCGTCCGACAAGAAAGCTCTGAAAGAGGTAAAGGAGCGGTATGCGCTTGAAAACGTGGAAGATACACAGATGTCAGCACAGGAGCGAGCAGAGTATGACATATTTATGAAGTATGCAAAGAAAGGAAAGAAATGACAGACAAGGAAATCGGAAAGACTGCCCGGGAGATTGCGGAGCGGGGTAACACTGCAAAAGTCAAAAAGAATAAAGACGGAATTGTCATTTTTGAAGAAAAAGTTAAGATTGTGAAATCGGATAAAGGGCAGTAGAAATTCTGCTCTTTTAACTTGGTACAAATTCATTCTCAAACAATGTTACAATAATCATAACTAAATCAGTGCGCCCTATGAATTGGCATAGGGGAAGGACTAAAAGGTGTCATGGATGCGTGTAATGCGCGTCTGTGGCGCCTTTTTGTTTTGAGGTGGTTTTATGGCAGGATTTGACGGAAGCATAAGGATAGATACATTACTTAATACAAGAGGGTTTGAGAGAGGAGCCAGGGGACTTCTCTCCGGTATGGAAAGACTTGGAAATAGCATAAGGGGGATTATGGGTTCTCTTGGCTTTGCTATTGGCATTGCCGGGCTTGTTTCCTTGGGAAAACAGGCAATTGACACGGCCAGCGACATCCAGGAAGTACAGAATGTTGTAGATACGGCGTTTGGCAGCATGGCATATAAGATGGAGGAGTTTGCAAAAACATCCGTAAAGCAGTTTGGTATTTCCCAATTATCAGCAAAGCAGATGGGCTCCACGTTCATGGCTATGGGTGCATCTATGCTTGACAACATGGAAGAAGCCAGCGACATGGCAATCAACCTGACGGCGCGGGCGGCTGATATGTCAAGTTTTTATAACAAAAGCATAGAGGAAACTTCATATGCGCTAAAGTCCATATATACCGGGGAAACGGAAAGCCTAAAGGAATATGGTGTCGTAATGACTCAGGTAAACATGGAAGAATTTGCAAGGCAGCAGGGAATTAACAAGAGCATACAGGCCATGACGCAGGCTGAAAAAGTAGAGCTGCAATATGCATATGTGATGCAGCAGACTGCCCTTGCGGCCGGGGATTTTGCGAAGACTTCCGACAGCTGGGCAAACCAGACAAGGATACTGTCAGAGCAGTTTAAGGAACTCCTGTCTGTCATTGGTTCCGGGCTTATCGTGGTTTTTACCCCTGTCGTAAAGTTTTTGAATACAATCCTTACAGGCCTTATAGCCATTGCGAAGCAGATAGGCGCAATACTTTCAAAACTGTTTGGAATAAAAGTCCCAGTGGTGGATTCCAGCAAAATGGCATCCAATTTATCGGATGCTGCAGGCGGAGCAAATGATTTGGCAGACGGGATGGATGCAGCAGGTAAGTCAGCGGAGAAAGCCGGTAAGGCCGCAAGTAAAGCCCTTGCCCCATTTGACAAGCTGAATGTGCTAAAGCAGGATAGCGGAGGTAGCGGTGCAGGTTCTGGTTCTAGTGGCGGGGGCGGCGGCATCGTTGGTGGGGCTGGTGCTCTTGGTGATGTGGATTTTGAAAAAATCGAAGAAGGCGAAGCGGTTGCCAGCGAACTGGAAAATGCTTTGAAGTCCATATGGGATGTATTCCAGCAGGCATGGGAATCCAAAGGGGAGGGTGTCATTAACTCCGCAAAGGCAGCTCTTTCCAGTTTGCTTGAAGCTGCAAAGGCTATCGGGGCTACTTTTTATGAAGTGTTTACAAACGGGACTGGGCTAGGATGGCTAGAAAGTTTATTGGAGCTTCTGCGTTCCATGTTTGACGTTGTAACCTCTATTTCTGTAGCATTTACAGAAGCATGGAATGCTGGGGCTGGGTTTGAGAATGTCACGGCATTGTTTGAAATGCTTACAAACGTCAATTACCTTCTGGCTGCAATTGGGGATTCATTTTCCCGGGCTTTCAGCAATGGTATAGGGGTTCAGATATGGACAAATATACTTGGGATAATAACAGGAGTATACAACATTATTGGGAACCTGGCCGCAAGCCTGACAGAAGCATGGAATACGGCAGGTATTGGTGACAGCATATGGGCTGGGATATTAGGGATTATAAACACTGTCCTTGAAACAATGCATGGGATAGCTGATTCCACAGCGGAATGGGCTGCTAAATTAGATTTTGTCCCATTATTGGAATCAATAGACGAATTATTGAAGGCAATACAGCCGCTAACGCAAAACATTGGAGAAGGCCTGCAATGGTTCTGGGATAATGTGCTGCTCCCCATAGCTGGGTGGACGATACAGGAAGCGGTTCCTGCCTTCCTTGATATGTTATCAGAAGCAATCCGTACTGAAAACGAAGTGATAGAAGCATTGAAGCCACTTGGCATATGGCTGTGGGAGAACTTTTTGCAGCCATTGGGGCAATGGGCTGGTGATGTAATTATATCAGCCATGGAAACAATCACAGATTTACTCAAAAAATTCGGGGATTGGATATCAGAAAATCAAAGTTTGGTGGAAGGTTTTGTTATTGTGATAGGTTCATTTTTTGCAGCTTGGAAAGTTGTAAGTTTTGCATCTACCATAGCTGGAATAATTAAATCTATGGCTCTATGGATTGCGTCAATAATTTCATACACAACAACTGTAGGGCTTGCAACGGCAGCAACGAGCGCATTTAAATTAGCAATGGGTTTCTTAACATCACCCATAACAATTGCTGTTGCTATCATAGGTTCCCTTATCGCAATAGGTGTCCTCTTATACAAAAACTGGGACAAAATCAAAGAAGCCGCCGGGAAGCTGAAAGACTGGATTGCAAAAAAATGGAAAGAAATACTGAAAGCCATTAGCGGCGCATGGGAAGGGATACAAAAAGCATTAAGTAATGTTTCTGCATGGTTCAAGAAGAAATTTGATGATGCAATAAAGAATGTCCATAAAGCTTTCGAGGGGATTGGGGGATGGTTTGGCGCAAGGTATACGGATGTTACAAATGCATTTAAAGGCGTGGGGGGCTGGTTCAAAGAACAATTTGATAATGCAGCAAAAAATACACATTTGGCATTTGAAACCATTGGGTCTTGGTTTGGGGACAGGTGGGTTGATATAACAACAGCACTTTCAGACGTTGCAAACTGGTTCAATAAGAAATTCGATGAAGCAAAAAAGAATGTACATTTGGCATTTGAAAAGATTGGAGAGTGGTTTGGCGCAAGGTATACAGACATACAGAACGCACTTAAGGAAGTCAATACTTGGTTTGGGGGGAAATTTGAGGATGCAAAAAAAAGTGTGCACGATGCATTTAAAACTATTGGGAACTGGTTTGGAAATAGGTATGCGGATATTCAAAATGCATTTAAAGGCATAAAAGGATGGTTCAAAAAGAAATTTGATGAAGCATATTCTAGCGCAAAAAGTGCATTTTCCGGTGCAAGAGCAGACTTCGGGACCATATGGGGAAACATAACTGGCGCATTTGGCGATATTGCCGGGTGGTTCCGAGATAAGTTCTCGTCTGCATGGCAATCAGTGACAGGTATATTTTCTGGTGCTCGGGAATTTATGGAGGGCGTCGGGAAGAACATAGTAAACGGAATCATTGATGGGATTCTGGCAATCTGGAACACGCTTGTTGACATGGCAAACAAAATAAAGGAATTATTCAACATTAAAGTCAATGTTTCGGGAGCGTCGGCAGTCGGTGGTGCATTTGGCGGTCTGGTCGGCGGTATGGGGAAGGCGGCCGCTTATTCCCCCCAGGCCGCAGCCCCGTCCCCGGCCATGGCATCATTTTCGGACATGCAGATACCACAGCTTGCATCCGGTGCGGTAATCCGCGGAGGGGATCCGTTCCTGGCAGTACTTGGGGACCAGAGGTTTGGGCAGACAAATGTGGAAGCCCCCCTGTCCACGATTGAAAAGGCCGTTTCCAATGCCATGGGGAAGGCCGGGGGGATGGGCGGGGACATAAGCGTCCGGGTATTCATTGGGGGAAAGGACGTTACCCGTGCTGTTAAGACGGAAGCAGACACATATTTCAAAAAAACCGGGAAAGATTTATTCATGCATTAAGTGGAGGGGAGAACGATGTTTGATGGATGGCTGATAAAATTCGGGAACGTGGTGCTCCCCAACAGCTTCATCCTTGCGGACGGCTGGGAATCCACGCCGAACCAGCGCGTGGAGCTTGACGCATACAGGGATGCAAATGTGTTGCTGCACCGGGAAACCAGTGAGAATTTCAAGACTTCTTTGACGCTCAATATCCGCTCCATGGACTTGGCGGAAATGACGGCCTTCAAGAACGTGGTAGGGCTGGCAACCTTAGAAATAACCAGCAAAAGGGAGAGAAGGCTTGCGGTTACATATTGGAATGACGAGGAGCTGGCTTATAAAAACGCAACAATGTACATGCCAGACGTTACATATTCCATACATACCGTAGATGAGTCTGCAAAAGGCATAGAGTATAACCCATTTTCCATAGAGTTGATTGAGTATTAGGAGGGATGGCATGGTTAACTATACGTATTTTGATTTATTTTTTAAAAGCAGCATACCAAAGCAAGTTTCAATCAGCTTTGATGGGGTAGTGCTTACCAATGATGATTTATACAACCAAGAGATGGAGCTTGAGGAAAACCTTTGTTCGGAAGGGGAATTGCGCTTTGGCTCCTGCGAAGCAAGCATCCTAAAATTCAAGTCCTCTGACATATTCCTTCCAATGGTCGGGAAATGGCTGGATGTTAGGATGGGGCTGGAAGGGGGCTCCGATGCGCCCCTTCCTCTCGGAAGGTACAAGGTAGATTCCGACAGTATTTCCAATGACAGGAAGTACCGTGAGATAGTGGCCTATGATGCCATGCACGGCATTTTAAGCACAGATGTGGCCGCGTGGTATAACAGCCTGCTCCCAGGGGAAGGCAGCAAAGTCACCATGAAACAGTTCAGGGAATCCTTCGTAAGATATTTTGGGCTGACGGAAGTAACCCCAGAGGGCGGCCTTGTGAATGACGGCATTGTGGTAGCACGAACAATCCAGCCAGGGCAGATAAGCGGAAGGGATGTCATCACGGCCATATGCGAAATCAACGGGTGCTTCGGGCATATTGGCCGTGATGGGAAGTTCCATTATATTTACCTTGGGCAGGACATAGGGGGGCTGTACCCTTCTGACGGTTTATTCCCAGACCATGCCCCGGAGCACCTGGCGCAGTCAAAGACAGGGCATCTGTACCCGCAAGACCCAGATTCCTACAGGATTGGGGCAAGCCAATACATACAATGCGAATCCGGAAAGTTTTACACAAAGCGCATTGAAAGGCTGCAAATCAGGAACAGCGAAAATGAAATAGGGAAAACCTGGCCGGAAGAAGGTGGGGGCCCGGATGATAACTGCTATGTCATTGAGGACAATTTCCTTGTGTACGGGAAGTCAGACCAGGAGATGAAGGAAATCGCGAAAAATATTTTTGGTAAAATCACAGACATTGCGTACATGCCGTTCAACTGCGACATGATTGGGAACCCGTGCATTGAGGTCGGGGACGCCATCAGGATTCCAACCAAATATGAAATCGTGGAAAGCTATGTGTTACAAAGGACCCTAAAAGGAATCCAGGCCTTGAGGGATGAAATTAGGGCAGATGGGGTTGAAAAATATGGTGATAAGGTGAACGGCGTCCAGAAGTCCATTATCCAGCTAAAAGGGAAAACAAACGTTCTTGTCAGAACTGTTGATGAAACAAGAAGTGAACTAAAAAATCTGGAATCCAGCACGGAATCTAGGTTTATACAAACAGCAGAAAAAATAGAGCAGGAAGTGCTTGCAAGAACAGAAGAAGGAGTGGAAATAAAAGCGTCGCTTGCGTTAAAAATAAATAAAGATGATGATGGGACAATCATCTCCCTTATAGAAGGAAGCGCAGATAGGATACATTTTAATGCAGACAATTTTTTTACTGTGGATTCCCCTAATTTTAAAATTGATGAAAGTGGGAATGCGGAATTTAGCGGCAATGTAGTTGGGGCAAAAATTTCAGCATCTTCTATATCCGGAGGAAATATAACTGGGGCAAGCATCAACAATGGAAACGGTACATTTTCCGTGGATGAGAACGGACATGTAAAAATGACTTCCGCGGAAATAACAGGGAAAATAGTCGGGAGTGAAATATCTGGGAGCAAAATATCCGGGAGCGAAGTTGTCGGCGGGAAAGTAACTGGTGCTACCATAAAGGCAAAAGAAGGGATTTACCTGCAATATACCAATGCAAATACTATCCCCCCAATATCTGGGGAATATGTCTTTGCAAGAACCGGGTACGGGTATGAATCAGAAGTTGAGGGGCTTTCCAATGGGGCTTACCTTGAACTGGTTACACCTAGTGGAAGTGCCGCAATCGCAGTTGGCCTTATGGGCATGGGTGGGGGAAATTTTGGATCCATGGCTTATTTCCCTGACGGCGCAATCATAAGCAACGCGGAAATAAGAAATATCATCCTGACATATTCAATGGAGAATTCCTTCATTGCAGAGGGCGAGGAAGGAACCAGGAACCCGCACGAAGCGCAGGTTTTCGCAAAAGTTTTCGGCGCATTTGCCTGCGTTTATGGGAAGTATAGGTTCCATGAGCATAGGGCAGGGGAAAACGTTGACATAAAAGTGGGGAGCTCTGAGGATGAGCACATACCAAAATGGGCAAACGTGGAGGTATGCACAAGCTATAAGGGGAGCCCGTTTGTATTCATATTGCAGACAAATGGGACGCTCCGTGTAATAAATGCAAGCAAGACGGACATTTTTGCCACAGGGGATGATGCAAATAGCTATATCACGATAAATTTCAGGTTCGATTTTTTTAGGGCATAGGAGGTGCAGGGATGGTTCATGGGGATAATATAATATACGTTCGAATTGACTGGGAAAACCACCCAAGTGACAAGACCCCGGTAAATGAACGGAATTTAAACAAGATGGATTTAGCCCTGCACCTTCTGGATGAACGTGTGGTTTGGCTGAATGAGAATAAGTTTGACAAAACGGAATCATTCAAGCTGGTTAAGGATATCAGTCTGAACGAAGAAAATGGTGTGTTTACAATCACGTTTTATGACAATACCAAGAAGCAGATTGACACAATTCTTGAAAAGATTGCTGTTAATTTTGATTTTGACGAGGAAAGGCAGCAGCTCATCATTACCCTTGACGATGGGACAGAAAAAAGAGTGGACTTGTCCGCCCTCATTACGCAATATGAGTTCCTTACTTCTGAAACAATTTCCCCGGAAGTGGAAAGTGGGAAAGTGAAATTTGAAGTCAGGGAAGGCAGCATCCAGGAAAAACACCTGCGTCCGGACTACCTAGCAGACATCAGGGTGGAACAGGGGAAGGCACAGCTAAGCGCAGCGAAGTCCGAAGAATTCGCAAAACTGTCCGAAAGCTATGCGCATGGAGGAACCGGGGTGAGGGAAGGGGAAGAAACGGACAATGCCATGGAGTATGCCAGACAGGCAAAGGAGAGCGCGGACAGGGCAGAAGATATAATTTCACAGGGGGATACATCGGAGATAGTAACCATAGAAAAATCTTTGTCCCCAGGAGTTGATTGGATTAGTACTGGAATCCAAAAGGAGGACTTAAAAACTGGAAGTTATGTGGTTACTTTATATGTCAATGAATCCGAATATGGCATAGTGAATGAAACGTATGTCGGGATAATGCATTGGTATCCTCACGCCTCATATGGTAAGGAATCCAACGAAATATTGCTACATTCTTCGGGATCTCATTCAGTTCCTGAAAGACGTCTTTTTTTAAGAACAAGAGCGGCAAGTAATTATGGGCTTATTTTAGAAATTGCAAGTTTGAAAAATCCTATCATTGAAAAAACATTAGACTTAGTCTTTAAATTCAAAAAAATGTTATGATGGAGGGATTGAATATGGGAATATATTTAAAAGACACTATTGAGGGGACATGCCGGAAAGCCATCAATGATGAAAGAGGCAATAACATATTAGAAACATACCAGAAAAAACTTGGGATTGGGGAATTCATAGGGAACATTGACTTGATAAGTAAAAATAGTGTATGCCTGTGCTGGAGTATCAAATGTGAAGGAACTTTCCCGCTTGACAATATGGTTTGTATTTTAAAAACAGAAAATTATGAAGAAGCAGGGGATACGCAAGCATTTGTATTTCAGACAGCATTGCCAGTTGATGGGAAAAATGAAGGGAGATGCTTCATAAGGAAAAAACATCTGGTAGGAGATGAAGTTTCAGCTTCGGATTGGCATGAAATCCCATCTGATGCGACGATTAACAAATTTGAAATAAATTTTGACAGTGAAGACGATGAAAACCCAGTAGCATGGACATCCATGCGGAAAATAGTCAGCGGGAAGATAAAAGACTTATTTGGGAATGTTTCCATCATGGCTAAAAATATCCGGTGGCTTTATAAAATGCTTGGGACAACCGATATCGCAAGCATTGGCGGCGGGACGCTGACAGGGGCAATTAGTAAACTAAACACCGATTTCCTGAAGGCAAACGAGGTTAAGTACCTTGAGATGCCACAGCCCCCAACCAATGGCATGTTCGTTAGCTTTTCCCACTGGGTATTCCATGTCACTAAAGTCGGGAGGGTGGTGACAATAACGACAAATTTTGCAGGGCATATGAAAGCATCATGGGACAACCAATTATTATTAACCCTCCCAGCAGAATATTCCCCATATGACTGGTATGAGATATTTCCCCATATTACGCAAGGTGGCAATACTGTCTTAGTTAGTATTTCACATGACGGGAGTGTAGAGTTCAACAGCCTTGGGAAGGAAATAGATGATTGGTTAGCCAGGTGGTGCATTACGTATATAGCTAGGGAATGATTCAGTCATGTTTTCTGTATAACCGTCCACCCCTCCCAGACAGCCATGTCATTTACATTATAAGAAGAACGAAAGGCAATCTTCCTCTTTCCATGGCAGATCCCAAACTGAGCTTTGTAATATTCATTTGTTCCAAAGCAGAAAACCCTCCAGCCTCCCTCTGCTGTTGGGGCATGTATTGTTTCAGGGTAAGTGTATGCACAACCGCCTATAGGAACCATGTCACAGTCAATATAGTCGTTTCGGGATTCTGTAAGGAAAATACCCGTAAGCCCTATTTTGCTCCCTAAATCGGTGTTTAGTGAACAGAATAAAAATGGTACAAATAGTTTTGAAAAATAATTTACAATAATAAAAAAGATTAGGAGAAATGCCTATGGAAGAATTGAAAAGGACAGAACATGATAAATTTCATGGAGAGTTTGCAGCAAGGATGGTGGAAGCAGATAAAAGGCAGAATAGACGGCTTGACCTGATGGAAGAAAACATTAATCGCATCAATGATCTCACCGTATCCATCGAAAGGATGGAAGTAAGCATGTCAAATATGATTGAAGAAATCAAAAAGCAGGGCGAGAGGTTGGAAAAGCTGGAGAACGAACCTGTAGAAACCTACAATCAGGTGAAACAGTCTATTATCACTGCGGCTGTCGGAACGGTCGTAGGTGCTGCCGTAACTGCAATTTTAATGATTTTATAAGGAAGGAGAACGCATGAGAAACAGAGATTGGAAAGAATGGTGGAGAGCAGCAGGTGTCAGAGCCGTGAAGACCATGGCACAGGGGGCTTTGGCATTAATCCCAGCAGCTGCAACCATCACAGAGGTTGACTGGACAGTGGTTTTTGGTACAGCGGCATTGGCAGGTGTGGTATCTTTGCTGACATCTATCAAGGGCTTGCCTGAATTAAACGAAAGCGAGGTAAAATAATATGAGGGACATTGCAGCGTTGCACCCAAGGCTACAGACAAAGGCAGCACTTTTAAAAGAGGAGTGCAAAAAGCAGGGAATTTCTATCCTATTCAGCGAGTGTTTAAGGACGAAAGCGGAACAGGATGCATTGTATGCACAGGGAAGGACAGCTCCCGGTAATATCGTTACAAACGCAAAAGGCAGTACATACAGCTCTCAGCACCAATGGGGGATTGCCATTGATTTCTATATTAATATGGACGTTGATGGGGACGGCGATAAAAAGGACGATGCCTTTAACAATTCCACGGGGCTGTTTGAGCAGGTCGGCGCCATTGCCAAATCTGTAGGCCTAGGATGGGGCGGTGACTGGACAAGCATCAAGGATAGGCCGCATTTGTACCTTCCTGACTGGGGAAGCACCGCTTCAAAGTTAAAGCAGCAGTACATAACACCAGAAAGGTTCATGCAGACTTGGGGTGATGGGAAGGTTACTGTGGATGCAATTCAGGAAATTAACAAAGTTTCCCCTTCAGGGTACGAACGAACACAGTTCATTATGGATGTCCAGGCAGCAACTGGCTCTAAGGTGGATGGGAAGGCCGGAAGTGAAACCATTAGGAACACCATTACGGTATCCGCGTCCAGGAACCGGAAGCACCCAGTGGTAGTACCCCTGCAGAAACGGCTGAACGCCCTTGGGCATGATTGCGGAAAGGTGGATGGGATTGCGGGCCCTAAATTTACAGTGGCGGTAAATTCCTACCAGAAAAATGCCCTTGGTTACAGAAATTTGGACGGGGAAGTTACGGCAGGAAAGAAGATGTGGAAATCCCTTCTTGGAATGGTTTAAGAGAGAGCCCCGGTTTATCCGGGGCTTTATTGCCATACAATAATATGTCCGCATAATGTACGCAAATTGCCTTTAAACTATTGAAAATAAGGAAAAGATAATATGACTTTTAATCAAGTTGTCCGGGGTTCGAATCCCCGATGTCTCATTTGCAGGGAATAGCGGAAAGCTGAATGGAAAGCTTTCCGCTATTTATATGGCTTATTTTTTCAAATTTCTTCCATAAAAATCAGGCGTTTTCTTCACACAGCCGGTTTAAAAGGCTGAGTACCAGAATCATATCACTGTCATTGAGCAATTTAAATTTTGATAAAGCTTTATTCACTAACTCCGGGTTCTGTTGTTGCTGGTCGAAAAATTCCACAGGCGTTATTTCAAAGTAATCACATATGGAAAAAAATTCCGTTAGGGAAGGAAGTGATTTGCCGGAAGAAATGTTATTGATATACCCTCTGCTATGCCCTAAGTCGTAACTCATCTGATATTCTGAAATTCCTTTTTTTATCCGAAGCTGTGTAATCCGGTTCCTCACAAATTGGTCCATAAAAATCTCCCTCCTGACTATATACATATTATAAATGACAAAAATAAGGAGTATTCTATATAAATATGTTATAATATCTTGAAACATCTATTTTAAAATGTTATTATATGATAAAAAATGATAATAGAAGAAATTTGGAGAAAAAAGACATTTATAAGAAGATAATAAAGGAAGCATTGGAATGGAGGCAGATATGTGGAAAAGGACAGGACATAATTTGCAGATGTTATTTTTATGCCTTTGCGGCCTATTTCTGTTTCGGGGCTGGACGGTAAGTGCAGCGGTGGCAGGAACAGCAGAAAACTATGAGATGGGGGAAGAATTTGAGGGTGGGATGGGGTATGATGGGGAAGTAAGGGTGTTCCAGTTTATGATTTTGGAAAAATCCCGTGTCACCTTGAATTTAAAGTGCAGTGGGAGGGGATGCACAGGGGCAATTTATGACTCGGCGGGGCGGGAGGTACTGCACAAAGAGGATTTAGAATTTACAACAAATTTTTTTACTGGATGGTCGTCGGCAGAATTAACAAGAATTCTTGAGCCTGGTATTTATAATCTGCAATTAAAGCATGAAAGAAAATGGAAATGGCAGAAATGCAGGTTTTTGTTTCAGCTTTCGGCACAACGGCAGATACATTTGTCAAAAGGGGTATTAAATTCCTTGGAAAGCAAAGGCTCTGGGCAGCTTACCGTTACCTGTAAGCCAGTAAAAAATGCCATTGGATACCGGATACAGTATGCAAGGGATGCACAGTTCCAGATTGGCGTAAGGACATTTTATGCCCCAATGCCTACAGAAACGATAAAGGATTTAGAAAAGGGAGTGCGCTATTATGTGAAAATATGCCCATATACTGTATACGATGACGGCACATATGTATATGGGCAAAATTCTTTTGTAAAATCAGAAATTACCAAACCATAAAAAGTATGAAAATTTTATATAATTGAGAAAAAGTGTTGAAATTGCTTGGAAATTAATGATAATATTTATACAGATTCCGTATAGGGATTGCAAAGAGAAAGGAGAAGGAAAATGGCAAACAGATTTGTATTGAATGAAACATCATATCATGGGGCAGGCGCGATTCAGGAAATTGCGGCAGAGGCAAAAGGCAGGGGGTTCCAGAAGGCTTTTGTATGTTCTGATCCAGATTTGGTGAAGTTTGGGGTAACAAAGAAAGTTTTGGATGTACTGGATGGTGCAGGATTGGTATATGAATTATATTCTGATATTAAGCCAAACCCAACCATTGAAAATGTGCAGACGGGGGTAGCAGCATATAAGAAGTCAGGGGCAGACTATCTGGTTGCAATTGGCGGTGGTTCTTCTATGGATACGGCTAAGGCAATTGGCATTATTATCAATAACCCGGAGTTTGAAGACGTAGTGAGCTTAGAGGGGGTTGCTCCTACCAAGAACAAATCTGTCCCGATTTTTGCAGTGCCGACTACGGCAGGGACAGCAGCAGAAGTAACGATTAACTATGTAATTACAGATGCAGCAAAGAACCGGAAAATGGTGTGCGTAGACCCGAAAGATATCCCAGTTGTGGCGTTTGTAGATTCAGATATGATGGCTTCTATGCCAAAGGGGCTGACTGCAGCTACTGGCATGGATGCTTTGACCCATGCAATTGAAGGGTATATTACCGCAGGGGCTTGGGAATTGTCCGATATGTTCCATATTAAGGCAATTGAAATCATTGCAAAGAGCCTGCGCGGGGCTGTTGACAATACCCCGGAAGGCAGGGAAGGCATGGCTCTGGGGCAGTATGTGGCAGGCATGGGATTTTCCAATGTAGGGCTTGGGATTGTCCACTCTATGGCACATCCCCTTGGTGCGCTGTATGATACACCGCATGGCGTGGCAAATGCAATTATCCTGCCTACAGTAATGGAATATAATGCAGAAGCGACTGGCGGCAAATACCGGGAAATTGCCCGGGCTATGGGCGTGGAAGGCGTAGATTCCATGACACAGGAAGAATACCGGAAAGCAGCTATTGATGCAGTGAAACAGCTTTCCGCGGATGTTGGGATTCCAAAGGACTTGAAGGAAATTGTGAAAAAAGAGGACATTCCTTTCCTGGCACAGTCTGCTTTTAACGATGCATGCAGGCCGGGGAACCCGAAGGAAACCAGCGTGGAAGATATTACGAAATTGTATGAAGCCTTAATTTAATCTGGCAGCAAAGGATTTTTGTGGAAAAGGTATTTATGCTAATTTAAGGGTCTGTTGCAAAATGCAGCTTATATACCATGTATGGATGGGATTCTTGAGTCCCGAATGCCATATTTTGTATATAGCAGCTATTTTGCAACAGCCCCTTTTGCACTTTTTATGTTCCATAAAAAGTGCTATTCGAAATACAAAAAAACAGCAGGGAATAGGAGAAAGAGATGAAATATGATTTTACTTCGGTTTTGGAGCGCCATGGCAAGGATGCCATGGCGGTAGATAGTTTGGGGAATGAAGACTGGGCTCCGAAAGCGCCGGAAGATGGGTTTGATGCCATTCCCATGTGGGTAGCTGACATGAATTTCCCTACTGTGCCTACCGTCCAACAGGAAATTATGGAGCGGGCGGGGCATCCGGCATTCGGATATTTTACCCCCTCGGAGGAATATTACCAGTCCATCATACAATGGCAGACAGCCAGAAATAAGGTGGAGGGTCTGTCAAAAGAGTGTATTGGGTATGAAAATGGGGTGTTGGGCTGCGTGGTTTCTGCTTTGGCTGCTTTTACATCCCCAGGGGACAAGGTTTTGCTCCACAGCCCTACATATACAGGGTTTACCAATAGCATTGGGAATATAGGGCTTGGAATTGTCCACAGCCCCTTAAAACAGGATGAAAACCATGTCTGGCGGATGGATTATGGGGATATGGACAGGAAACTGAAAGAACACAACATCCACGCGGCGGTATTTTGCAGCCCCCATAATCCTTGCGGGCGTGTCTGGGAGAGGTGGGAGCTTGAAAAGGCTATGGAGGTTTACCGGGCGAATAGATGTGTGGTAATATCGGATGAAATTTGGTCGGACATCCTGTTAAACGGCCATAAGCATATCCCTACCCAGTCCGTCAGTGAAGATGCAAGGAACCGTACAGTGGCTGTTTATGCCCCCAGCAAGACATTCAATTTGGCGGGGCTGGTAGGCAGCTACCATATTATTTATGATAAATACCTTAGGGACAGGGTACGAGCCAATGGTAGCAAATCCCATTACAACAATATGAATGTGCTGTCCATGCATGCCCTGATTGGGGCTTACCAGCCAGAAGGGCATAGGTGGGTGGATGAGCTTTGCCAGGTATTGAGCGGAAATATTAATTTTGCATGCAGTTTCATTGAGGAACATTTTGAAGGTGTGCAGGTAAGCAAGCCGGAAGGGACATATATGCTGTTTTTGGACTGTTCCCAGTGGTGCAGGGACCATGGGAAAACAGTCGGCGACGTGCTGGAAGCTGGATGGAAGGTTGGTGTGGCGTGGCAGGATGGCAGGATGTTCCATGGACCCTGCGCCATCCGCATGAACCTTGCGCTGCCCTTGGCAAGAGTACAGGAGGCTTTCCGGCGGTTGGAAAAATATGTATTTTAACATGCTGGATTTTGTGCAGGCTTTTTTCTTGACTTTCCAACAGTTCTATGGTAGTCTTTGATATAAATCAGAAGATGGAAACACAGTGAAAAAGAGAGTACGCATACCAGAATGGCAAAGAGAATCCCGGCGGGTGGGAAGGGACGCAGGAGGGTATGCGGAAGATGGCTTTGGAGTGGCATTGGTGAACTGTCTTAAATGGGCAGCTAGGCAATGACAGGACCGCCTGTTACAGCGGGAAGTATAGAGGGGCGCTAAGGTTATCTGAAAACGTTAGTTACGCCATATGGAAGGGAGTTTCAAGCGCGTTCTGGGCAGTTCCCAAAATACTTGCAAAGGCCTGTGCTGTGAAGGGCAGGCAAAGAGAAGTGGTACCGCGGGACAGTCCGCCTTCTATCTTATGGTAGGAGGCGGATTTTTTGCTTTATAGGATTAGGGTATCAAAAGCACCTTAATCTATATGGGAAATTACACCCTATAAAGAAAAATGCCCCGCAGGTACCATGATAATTGGAACATTTATGAAGGAGGCAAAAATTATGTGTACAAAATGCAGCAAAGGAAAATACTACCTTACAACGGCTATTGCGTATACGTCAGGCAAGCCCCATATTGGGAATACTTATGAAATTGTATTGGCGGACAGCATTGCAAGGTTTAAGCGTCAGGAAGGGTATGACGTTTATTTCCAGACCGGGACGGACGAGCATGGGCAGAAAATCCAGATGAAAGCCGAAGAAGCCGGCGTTACGCCAAAGGAATATGTGGACAACGTTGCAGGGAAGGTAAAGGATATCTGGGATTTGATGAATTCTTCCTATGACAGCTTTGTACGGACAACAGATGCAGACCATGAGGAGCAGGTAGCAAAGATTTTTAAACGGCTGTATGAGCAGGGGGATATTTATAAAGGGGCTTATGAGGGGCTGTACTGCACCCCGTGTGAATCCTTCTGGACAGAATCCCAGTTGGAAGACGGAAAATGCCCGGACTGCGGCGGGGAAGTGCAGCCAGCCCAGGAGGAGGCATATTTCTTTAAAATGAGCAAATATGCGGACCGTCTGATTGCCCATATTAATGAAAATCCGGATTTTATCCAGCCAGTGTCCCGGAAAAATGAGATGATGAACAATTTCCTGCTGCCAGGACTGCAGGATCTGTGTGTTTCCCGGACCTCTTTTAGCTGGGGCATCCCAGTGGATTTTGACCCCAAACACGTAATTTACGTGTGGCTGGATGCATTGAGCAACTATATTACCAAAATTGGCTATGAAACGGCTGGGGATTCCAGTGAGCTGTTTAAAAAGTACTGGCCTGCAGAACTGCATTTGATTGGGAAAGACATTATCCGTTTCCATACCATTTACTGGCCGATTTTCCTGATGGCTTTAGATTTGCCCCTGCCAAAACAGATTTTTGGGCATCCATGGCTGCTGCAGGGGGATGGAAAAATGAGCAAGTCCAAAGGGAATGTGCTTTATGCAGATGATATGGCAAAGGTATTTGGCGTGGACGCTATGCGTTATTTCCTGCTCCACGAAATGCCGTTTGACAATGACGGGGTGATTTCTTGGGAACTGGTGACGGAGCGGCGCAATTCTGATTTGGCAAACACCCTTGGGAACCTTGTAAACCGGACAATTTCCATGAGCAATAAATATTTTGACGGGATAGTTACCAATGAAAATGTAACAGAGCCAGTGGATGAGGACCTGAAACGGGTGGTGACAGGCGTCGTGGACATAGTTACCGCAAAAATGGATGAGCTGCGGGTAGCCGATGCCCTGACGGAAATCATGAATTTATTTAAGCGGTGCAACAAATATATTGATGAAACAACCCCATGGATTCTGGCAAAAGAGGAGGCTTCCAAGCCCCGCCTTGCCACTGTGCTGTATCACTTAGTGGAAAGCATTACGATTGGCGCCAGCCTGTTAAAAAGCTTCATGCCGGAAACCTCTGAAAAAATCCTGTCCCAGCTGAACGCATTTGAGGTTCCTTTTGACGAGCTGGGCAGTTTTGGGCATTATGGCAGCGGCACGAAGGTGACTTCCCAGCCAGAAATCCTGTTTGAACGGATGAAGCTGGAGGATGTGCTGGCAAAAGTGGAAGAACTGTACCCGGAAGCTGAGGAACCAGAGCAAAAGGTGGAAGATGGGATTGACGTTGAGCCGAAAGCAGAAATTGAGTATGATGATTTTATGAAAATGCAGTTTCAGGTTGGGGAAATTATTTCCTGCGAAGCGGTGCCTAAATCTAAAAAGCTGCTTTGTTCCCAAGTACGCATTGGCTCCCAGGTGAAGCAAATTGTGTCAGGTATCCGCAAGCATTATTCCCCAGAGGAAATGGTAGGGAAAAAGGTAATGGTACTGGTGAACCTAAAACCTGCCAAATTAGCTGGGGTTCTGTCAGAAGGGATGCTGCTGTGCGCAGAAAATGCAGAAGGGGAATTGGCGTTGGTTGCGCCAGAGAAAGATATGCCTTCAGGGGCAGAAATCTGCTGATGGGAAGGCTTAAGGGACTGTGAGGGCATGAGGATCCCGCAGTGCAAAGCCAAAGTTTCAGGTTTCAGGGTTTATCTGGATGGAGTGCTAAGTATGGGTTGTGAATGAGGAACATGCAGTTGTGGAAGGCTGCTACGGAGGAACAGGACATGGACTTTACGAATTATGGGAAAGAGGTTCAGGATTTGGCGGAGGAAATGTACAGGCTCCGTCTTGGGAAAGATGGGGCCTATATGGAAAGCTGCCGCAAGCTGGCGGAAATTGGGAAGAAGGAAAATGATTCCCGCCTGTTAGGCTTTGCCTATTATTATCTGGCGGAAAGCTACCTTTGCCTGAACGACCACCACAATTTGGTGCTTTGCTTGGCGGAGAGCATTGTAAACCAACAAAAGACGTCCCAGTGGGATTTATTAATCCGCTCCCATAATGTGATGGGGGTCGATGCATATAACCGGGGGAACACCACCGTAGCGTTGGACCAATATATTACCGCATTGTCTTATGGGGAGAAATATAAATTTCCTTATGAAACAGCGTTGGTAAATTGCAATATCGGGCGGCTGTATATGGGCTTTGGGGAATACAGTTCCGCCATCCGGTATCTGGAAAAAGCAAGGGATTCCTTCTATGATTACCGGGAGGACTTTTTTGGCAGGGGAAATTTGGCAAATGCCTATGCTTCGTTGGGAAGGTGCAGCTTGTTCCAAAACAAACTGGAGGAAGCCGTGGAATATGAAGGGAAAATCCGCGGGCTTGGCAGGGAAGATGAGGATGGGATAGATTTCTTTGTTTCCCAGGGCCTGTTTGCCAGGATTTGCCATCAGAAGGGAGAGCTGCAGGAGCGGGATCAATATATTAGGGGTATGATAAAAAAGCTGGATGAAGTCAAGTCTTTCACCGGCAGCCATGAGGAACTGTTTGATTTCTTGGATTTCCTTTTGGAAATTGGGAAGTATGAGGAGCTGCGGGAAGTATTTCCACGGTTGGAGGTTATGGCAGAGGAATCCGGGATTACCCATTTGAAAATGGAACTGATGCGCCGGCAGGCGGAGTATTACCGGGCGGTGCAGGATCGGGAAAATTACCTTGAGGTCTGCGCAAGGCTATACGAGGAAGGGCAGATTTTAAGGGAAGAAAATGTAGGGGTCCTCCATTGGTCCACGGAACTCCGCCTGAATTTGGAAAAAGCCCGTAAAAAAGAACGGAAGCTGCTGAAAGAAAAGCGGATGTTAAAGGAACGGTCGGAAAAGGATGCCCTTACAGGGCTTGCGAACCGCTATAAGCTAAATGATTTTGCAGAAAAAGTCTTTGAAAAGGCAAAAGATAACCGGGAAATGCTTTCCGTAGAAATCTTTGACGTGGATTATTTTAAGCAGTTCAACGACACTTACGGCCATCAGGCCGGGGATCAATGCCTGGAGCAGATTGGGAAGATTTTGGACAGGTTTATGCAGGAGGATGAAGACGTATTCTGTGCCCGCTATGGCGGGGATGAATTTATAATCATTTACTATGGGAAAACAGACGAGGAGGTCTTGGCGCTGGCCCATAGGCTGCGGCAGGAGATACTGGATTTGAAGCTGAAAAACCAAGGCTCCCAAGTGTCGGAATATGTGACAGTTTCCCAGGGCATCCGAAACAGCATCCCAGCGTTCCAGAGCCGGATGTGGGATTTCCTCTACGGTGCGGACGGGGCGTTATATAATGTAAAAAGGAAACAGAAAAATGGTATCTGCCTGATAAACAGGAATGAGGATAATGCAGAAGGTGTGATTGTATGATATTTGAAAGCCATGCCCATTATGATGACAGGAGGTTTAACCCTGACCGGGAAGAACTGCTGTCCTCCATGCAGGAACATGGGATTGAAACAGTGATAAATGTAGGCTCTGATCTGGATGGGGTGAAAAAGACCCTTGAACTGGCAGGGCAGTATGAGTTTGTATACGGGGCAATCGGCATCCATCCCAGTGAAATTTCCGGTTTGGATGAGGAAGTATATGAGTGGCTGCGTGCACAGTGCAGCCATCCCAAGGTGGTTGCCATTGGGGAAATTGGCCTGGATTATTACTGGGACAAGGAGGATGAGGTAAAGCGCAGCCAGCGTTATTGGTTCTGCCGCCAGATGGAGCTTGCAAGGGAACAGGGGCTTCCTGTAATAATCCATTCCCGGGATGCCGCGGAAGATACGCTGAAATTGGTGCAGGGCATCCATGGGGAGGAGATACCGGGAGTGGTGCACTGCTTTTCATACTCCCCGGAACAGGCGGAGGAATATGTTAAGATGGGGTATTATATCGGGATTGGCGGGGTAATCACTTTTAAAAATGCCAGAAAATTAAAGGAAACGGCCGCTGCCATCCCATTGAGCCATATCCTGCTGGAAACAGACTGCCCTTATCTGTCCCCAGAGCCGGAACGGGGAAAACGGAATTCTTCCCTGAACCTGGTTTATGTAGCGGAGGAAATTGCACGGCTGCGGGGAATTTCTTATGAGGAGGTTGTGGATGCAACGAGGGAAAATGCCAGAAGGCTTTTCCGGAAAGTGAAATAAATTTGGGGAATGAATCTCAGATATTTGGCTTGGAAGGAAGGGAAACATGGCTGATTTAGGGAAACCGCAAAATACGATAGCGGTGCTGCAAAAATACAATTTTAATTTCCAGAAAAAATTTGGGCAGAATTTTTTAGTGGATGCCAGGGTGCTGGACAAAATTATTTCAGCGGCGGAAATTACGGAAACGGATTTTGTGCTGGAAATTGGACCGGGAATTGGGACAATGACCCAATATTTATGCGAAAATGCAAGGGAAGTCATTGCGGTGGAAATTGACAGGAACCTGATTCCTATTTTGGCGGATACATTGAGCGGATACCAGAATGTGGAAGTAATTCATGAGGATATCCTTAAGGTGGACATAAACCGTCTGGCGCAGGAAAGAAATCAGGGAAAGCCCATAAAAGTGGTGGCGAACCTGCCTTATTATATTACAACACCCATTATCATGGGGCTGTTTGAAAGCCATGTCCCTGTGGAAAGCATCACAATTATGGTGCAGAAGGAAGTGGCAGAACGTATGCAGGCCCAGCCCGGAACCAAAGATTATGGGGCATTGTCCTTGGCTGTCCAGTACTATGCCAAACCGGATATTGTGGCGCACGTCCCTCCAAATTGCTTTATTCCCCGGCCAAAGGTGGGGAGCGCAGTGATACGGCTTACGAAACACCGGGAGAACAACGTACAGGCTAAGGATGAAACATTGATGTTTGGCATTATCCGGGCATCCTTTAACCAGCGGCGCAAGACACTGGTAAATGGTTTGTATCATGCACCGGGCCTTCCATTTGGGAAGGAACAAATCTCCAATGCCTTGGAGGAACTGGGCTTGCGCCCGGATGTGCGGGGAGAAGCGCTGACATTGGGGCAGTTTGCAGAGTTAAGCGACCTTTTGGGAAAAGCAGGCAATGTACCCAAAGGGCACTTTGGATAATATCTATATTTGCATGGGTGTTTGGCAAGTAGTATGGGGATTAAATATTCTGCTTTTTCCTGCGGGCTGTGTGGTTTTGAAATTCTATAATATCTTGCTGGAACCGTTTTGGGAGATTTTGGTTCTGCAGCTTGGGATTTATCCGGGCTTCAACTGCAATGCTTTCAAAGAAACCCTGCCAGAGCCGTTGGTATTCCAATTCTTCCTGGGAAAAGCGGTTCAGCATTTCTTGTTGGAGTCCCTCAGTGCTGGTTAGGAAGAATCCTTTTCCTTTTGGATGGAGTGCGGCCTGCTGGTGCGTTGCGTCAAAAATCATGAAGTTTTCCTGCGGCAGCCGGTCGGAAAAATGTTCCCCAAGAAAGGGAAGCACATGGTTTTTTGGATAGATCCTTGCAAAGAGCAGGCCATTTTCTAATTCCTGGAACCGAAGGAACCCAAGCAGGTGGTGTGCTTCGTTCCCAGCACACCGGGAAAGCTGGAATACGCGGCTTATATAAGGTTCCCCCAGGTAATTCAGTACTTTGCTGCCATCCTTAAGGGACAACGCAAGGATAACGGTACGGTAAATAGCATCCGCCTTGTCCATGGCTTTCTTTTTGCCAGGGCCTGTTTCTGAAGCAAGGGCTGCTTGGCACAATTCTGTATAGGTTTCTTCCCCAAGGCATTTCTGCAGGGTGCGGGCTACTTTCTGGCTCTTTCCATAATCTGTCTGTACAGTAATGTACTCGCAAAACAGTACATAATTGTCCGGCGGGCAGGTAGTAAGGGAAATATTAGCATGCCCATATTTACTGGCCCATGCATCATAGATGCCGGTAAAAATCCCGTCTATACTGTCTTCACAGAGAAAAATATACATAAGGGCAAATCCTTTCTTAATATAACTATGGCAGGGCTGCTATACGTACTTTAAGTATGCCTATATTACAACCCGCTGCTCTGCAGGCAGAAGCTGTGCATCTGTCAAATGGAAGTCAGAACGCATGTCTTTGTCGAAAAAGCTAAGCTGCTGATATCCGCCTTCCCGGATGTCCCGTGGGATTTGGGACTTATCCCGCATAAGGTTTTCGCAGATATAGTTTTCTTCCAGTTTGGTGTTGTACATCATTTTTCCGGAACAGGTGATGAAGTAGAGGGCGCGTTTCAGGACTACTCCAATTTTCTTTAAGTCGCCAAAGGTAAGCTTGTTCCGTTTGCGGGATTTGACAATACGTTCTGCAGATTTATAGCCAATGCCCGGTACCCGGAGCAGTGTCTGGTAAGACGCCTTATTGATTTCTACAGGAAAGTATTCCAGATGCCGCAGCGCCCAGTCGCATTTGGGATCCAGGAAAATATTAAAGTCCGGGCGGTCTTCGGACAAAAGCTCCGAAACATGGAAATGGTAATAGCGCAGCAGCCAGTCGGCCTGGTAAAGGCGGTGCTCCCGCAGCAAAGGCGGGCCGCCGGGGAGGGCTGGCAGCATGGAATTGCCATTTACATTTACAAATGCAGAATAAAATACGCGTTTTAACTGGAATTTCTGGTAAAGGTTTTCGGCAACGCTCATTATCTGGAAATCATTTTCCGGGGTTGCGCCGATAATCATTTGCGTGGACTGGCCGGCAGGGACGAAACGGGGGGTATCCCGGTAGGCGATAAGTTCCTGTTTGTTATCTGCTATGCGGTTCTGGATTTGCCGCATGGGCTTTAAAATAGTAGAGCGGGACTTACAGGGGGCAAGCTGTTGCAGGCTCAAGGCCGTAGGGAGCTCCAGGTTGATGCTCATACGGTCTGCAAAAAAGCCTGTCTGTTCCAAAAGGATAGGGTCTGCCCCGGGAATAGATTTTACATGGATATAGCCGTTAAAATGGTAGACTTGGCGGAGCTTTTGCACCGTCTGGTAAATCAAGTCCATAGTATAGTTGGGGCTTACCATAATCCCAGAGCTTAAAAACAGGCCTTCAATATAATTGCGCCGGTAAAATTCCATGGTAAGGGTGCAGATTTCTTCTGGGGTAAATGAAGTGCGCCTGACGTCAGAAGTGCAGTTGTTCAGGCAGTAAGCGCAATTAAAAATACATTCGTTGGTAAGGAGTATTTTCAGAAGGGAAATACATCTTCCGTCTGCGGAAAAGCTGTGGCAGATGCCCGGGGCAATAGAATTCCCCATGCCTGCCCGGTTCCCTTTCCGGTCAACGCCGCTGGAGGTGCAGGCAACATCATACTTTGCCGCAGCTGACAGAATCGTCAATTTTTCAAATAAATCCATGTTTATCTGTAAATTCATAAGCACAGTGTCCCTTTCTATAATACAAACTTACGTTCTGAAAATATCATACCACAGGGAAAAGGAAAATGCAATAGGAAAAAGAATATTTGTTCGAAAAATGGGACTTTTTTCCATATATTAAACTGCAGCAATTATATTTTCCGCATTATTTGCATATAGTCAGGCAAGGGGGTGCTTTTTTGAAAGAGAAAATAAAAACATTTTTTGCAATCTGTATCTTAATCCTGACGGTCCCTTATGTGGTTACCCTGTTATTTCAAGGAAATAAGACAAGCGTAGGCAGGCAGGCTTTGAAAAGTATGCTGGAGGAGGGTTCGGACAGCGGCAGGCAGGCGGGGAAAGATGGGCTGGACATGGAGGAATACCTTACGGGGATTCTGGCAAAGGAAATTCCCCTGGACTATCAGATGGAAACCATCAAGGCCCAGGCAGTCATTGGCAGGACGTCTTTAGCGGCTGCGCTGGAAACAGAGGAGAAAAACCTCCCAGCATCCATGTCCCGAGAGGAAATGCTGGAACTATGGGGGCAGGATGGGTTTGAGGAGAATTACAGGATTTTGGAGGAGGCGGTAAGGGCGACGCAGGGGGAAATTCTTTCTTACAGTGGAAAGCCAATTCAAGCAGAATTCCACGCAGTCAGCGCAGGGAGGACAAGGAGTGCAAAGGAGGCGTTCCAGAGGGAGGATGAGCCTTATTTGGATGGCGTGGACAGTGGAATGGACATCCCTTCCCCAGATTTTTTGAAAGTGGTTTTTTTGGACAAAGAGGAGTTTGGCAAAAAGCTGGCAGAAGTATGCCCAAGCTTCCATGCAGATACCAAAGGCATTTTGGATTCTGTTACAGTAGAGGAGAGGGATTCCAGCGGCTATGTGGTGCGGATGAAGGCTGGGGAGGAGGAACTGTCCGGGGAAGTGTTCCGGTCTTGTTTTGGGCTGAATTCCTCCTGCTTTTACCTAAAGGAAGTGGAAGGCCAGGTACGGATTGTTACAAAAGGCCTTGGGCATGGCCTTGGGTTAAGCCAGTATGGCGCTAATGAGCTGGCAAAGGAGGGAAAAAGCTATCAGGAAATCCTGAAATATTACTATCAGGAAATTTCCATAGAAGAAATAAGTGAATAAAATGATTCTTTGGAAAAATGTCGCAGCAATCCTGTATAATACCTGATTTCCTTGGCAAGAATAAGAAGGAAAAAACAAACAGAAATGGAAGGTGACAGGATGAGAAATAAAAAATTTGCGGCATTTTTCAATCGGAAATCCTATATTGTGGCTGTGGTAATTATGGTAGTAGCAGCCTTTGGCATGATGGGCCTGTATTATGCCCAGCAGGAACGGGAACAGGAAGAACAGTTGGCAAAGCAGCAGGAAGAAAACGTCCGGCGGGCAAAGGAAGAAGATGCTGCACGTGAGAAAGCTGCAAAGGAACAGAAAGAAGCAAAAGCTGTAGCGGATGCAAAGGCCAAAATTTTAGAACAGAAGAAGGCAGAAGAAGCAGAAGAAGCAGAAGAAACGGCAGAAGTATCAGGCATGATTGAGCCGCAGGATGATAATTTTATGGATGAGCCAGAAGTGGTAGCAGAAACAAGCGCCCCAGTGGTTCCAGATATCCATTTTAACGCGGAAACGGATTTGAGCTGGCCCTTGCAGGGGAATGTTATTTTAGACTATAGCACTGGGCGTACCATATATTCGGAAACGCTGCAGCAGTACCAGTCAAACCCGGCAATCGTTATCAAGGCAGATGTAAATACCCCAGTCACAGCAGTGGCTTCTGGGACAATAACTTCCATTGAAACAGACGCAGTGACAGGCCTTACAATGACAGTTGACATGGGTGACGGTTACAGCGCACGGTATGGGCAGCTCAAGGAAATCCCGAAAGGCCAGGGGGATTATGTAGATAGCGGTGAAATCATTGGGTATGTCAGTGAACCTACGAAATATTATTCTGTAGAAGGCTCTAACCTTTACTTCCAATTATGGAAGGATGGTGCAACAGTAGACCCAATGCAGTATCTGGAACATTAGGGCATTGTCGATTGAAGCCAACGCAGCAGATGGAAATTCAGACAAGTTAATTTGACGAAATGTGAATGATATACTACACTAGTTATGGATGGAATCCCGGAATTGCAAAAAAGGCAGTTCCGGGACTATTTACATGGTGATTTTAGCGCTTCCATTGCAAGAATAGGTTAAGTTTAGTATGATAAGGATACCACAAAGCAGGAAAAATGGATAGGGAAATATCATTCCAAAGCAAAACATGCACAGACCTGAGTATTTTTCATAAGATAGAGTATAAGTAATGGCGAACACCCGCAGCACTGCCCTTCATACTTTCATATAGGAATGGATTAAAATAAGATCCCATAGGAAAAATACCAGTTTACTGTGCTGCTTTTCCATACAAGAGGCTGCTTGCAGTCTCTGTACATAACAGGGGGCAACGGATGGAAGAAAAACAGAATATCACATATATTTTAAAATGCAGTGACGGCACTCTTTATACCGGATGGACCAATAATCTGGAAAAGCGCCTGAAAGAGCATAACGCAGGGCAGGGAGCCAAATATACCAGAGGGCGCAGGCCGGTAAAGCTGGTGTATACGGAAATACATGATACCAAGCGGGAAGCCATGCAGCGGGAATCTCAAATAAAGAAACTGACAAGGAAAGAAAAAGAAGCATTAATCCAGGGACAAGCCTGAACTAATGCCAGAACCAAAACGATGGGAAAATGACGGAAACGTTCATAAAACATCACTTATATTACTCCGGCGGTTAAATATCACAACATTTTGCTTGCCCAAACCTTTCTCTGCCGCGATATTTAACTGCCAGAGTAATAACAAGGGCATAAAACCCTTAAATCAATGGCATATTAGCCACAAAGCAATACATCATAACAAAATGGCACACGCTTCCCCCCATCACAAACAGATGGAAAATCTCATGGGAACCAAAATTTTTATGCCGGGAATTGAAAATCGGCAGCTTGAGGGCGTAAATAATGCCCCCTATGGTATAGATAATCCCTCCGGCCAGCAGCCAGCCAAATGCCTGGGCAGAAAGGGAAGTGATAATCTGCGTGAATGCCAGCACGCATACCCAGCCCATAGCAATATATAATATAGAAGAAAACCATTTTGGGCAGGTAATCCAGAACGCTTTCACAAGGATTCCTGCAAGGGCGATGCCCCAAACCAAGGCAAGGAGCCCATAACCCACAGTCCCGCCAAGGACAATCACACAGACTGGGGTATAAGTACCGGCAATCAGGACAAAAATCATCATATGGTCTAATTTGCGCAGGATCCGGTTAGCTTTTTCTGACAGGTCCAATGCATGGTAGGTTGCGCTTGCGCCGTAAAGCAGAATCATGCTTAAAATAAAAATGGCAAGGGAAACCACATGGACATAGTCCGGGTTGGTTGAGGCGCGGATCAGCAGCGGCGTAGCTGCAAAGAGGGCCATCAACATGCCGATAAAATGCGTAATGGAGCTTCCTGGGTCTTTTAACTTAAACTTCATGTGTCATCTCCTCCTTAAAGTGAATGGTTTCTAATACAGACCCCATAGGCTTGCGCGTTCTGCCCACAGGGTATTTGATTTACGGAACTACTATAGTATATGTAAAGGTTTTTGAAATATGATAATGTAGTAATTAAAACTACATTGCATGTAAATAAATACTATACTATATATATGGAAATGTCAATAGAAGGAAAGAACTTTTTTGAAAACTGTTTGACAACCGCCATTTTCTCTGCTATGATTAGCAACAGGTTTTGTAATAGGCAACGAAAGGAAATGGAATGGAAGCATTAAGATTTGATGAATTAGATTTATATCCGCAGATTTTGCGGGCGATTCAGGAGATGGGTTTTGAGGAGGCTACCCCGATTCAATGTAAGGCCATCCCGGTAGTAATGGAAGGCGTAGACGTGATTGGGCAGGCACAGACAGGTACCGGCAAGACGGCAGCCTTCGGGATTCCTCTATTGATGAAGGTAGATCCCCACAACAAGAAAACACAGGCAATTGTCCTCTGCCCCACAAGGGAGCTGGCTATCCAGGTTGCAGAGGAAGTGCGCAACCTTGCCAAATACATGCATGGGGTGAAAGTGCTCCCCGTGTATGGCGGGCAGGACATTGTAAAGCAGATCCGCTCCTTAAAGGGCGGAGCCCAGATTATTATTGGGACGCCAGGGCGTGTTATGGACCATTTAAGGCGCAAAACTATTAAGTGCGAAGAAGTAAATACCATCGTGCTGGACGAGGCAGATGAAATGCTCAATATGGGATTTCGGGAAGATATAGAAACTGTGCTGGAATACATTCCCGAGGAGCGGCAGACTGTGCTGTTTTCAGCTACTATGCCAAAGCCCATTTTGGATATTACGAAGAAATACCAGAAGGATGCCGTTACCATCAAGGTAGTGAAGAAAGAACTGACCGTCCCAAATATTGAGCAGTATTATTATGATGTAAAGCGCAAGGACAAGGTGGAGGTGTTAAGCCGCCTTTTGGACGTGTACGACCCCAAGCTTTCCCTGGTATTCTGTAATACAAAACGGATGGTGGACGAGCTGACAAATGCCCTCCAGGGCAGGGGATATTTTGCAGAAGGGCTCCATGGGGACATGAAGCAGATGCAGCGTGACCGTGTTATGAACCATTTCCGCAATGGGAACACAGAAATCCTGGTGGCTACTGACGTGGCAGCCCGGGGAATTGACGTGGATGATGTGGAGGCAGTGTTCAATTTTGACGTCCCGCAGGACGACGAATATTATGTGCACCGTATCGGCAGGACAGGCCGCGCAGGCAGGACAGGCCGCTCCTTTACTTTTGTGAAGGGCAAAGAGGTCTATAAATTAAAAGATATCCAACGGTACTGCAAGACCAAGATTTTGGCGCAGAAAATTCCCAGCATGGAAGACGTGGTACAGGTAAGGCTGGAAAAGATTATGGACCGAATTGACACGATCATTGAAGAAGAAGATTTAACAAAAATGGTAAATATGATAGAATCCCAAGTCAATGAATCCGATTATACAGCCATGGACATTGCCGCTGCATTTTTGAAAATGGCGTTGTTGGGTGAGGAGGAGAGCGCTCAAAAGAGCATGGAAAACTTTGAATTTGGCGATACAGGGGCAGAGGAAGAAGGCATGGTCCGCCTGTTTATCAATATCGGCAAGAAGCAGCATGTAAAGCCGGGTGACATCCTGGGGGCGATTACCGGGGAATCCGGTATGCCCGGAAAGCTGGTTGGAGCCATTGACATGTACGACAAATATACCTTTGTAGAGGTGCCCAGGGAGTATGGGAAAGAAGTGCTTAAGGCAATGAGCAATTCCAAGATTAAGGGCAAAAGCATTAATATTGAGCCGGCAAACCAGAAATAAAAGGTGTTTTTGACACCCTAATCCTATATTGAGAAATCTGAAATAAGGTTATGGAATAAAACCTGACAGGGCGGAACGTGTTCGGTATCTGCCCTGTCAGGTTTTGTCACTCCTCCGGCTTTTCTGCCTGCCGCCGTGCAGCAGGCAGGAGAGAGAACCTAACGATACCGTGAGAAAAACCTTGATAAAACACATGTTTTGTGGTAAGCTATAAAAGCAGTTGATTTCCTATGGAGGAACGTATATTATGGCTATTTCTTATGATAGATTATGGAAACTTTTGGTAGACCGGAAAATGAACCGTACCGAGCTGAAAGAAGCGTCGGGCATAAGCTTTAACGTGCTGGCAAGGATGGGGAAGGATGAATCCATTTCCTTTGAAAGCATGGAAAAGATCTGTTCCGCCCTGGGCTGCGACATTGGGGATATTGTGGAAATACGGAACAATGGGAAAGGCGCCTGTGGGACAAGGAGCTTTCAGTCCATTGAATTATTTGCCGGGGCTGGCGGCCTTGCATTAGGCCTTGAAAAAGCCGGGTTTGACACCATAGGGCTGATTGAACTGGATAAAGATGCTTCTGATACCCTGAAATTAAACAGGCCAAACTGGAGGGTCATCCATGACGACATAGCAAATGTCTCCTGCTTAGACCTTGAAGAATACTTTGGCATAGCAAAGGGGGAGCTGGACGTTTTATCAGGAGGGGCGCCCTGCCAGGCGTTTTCTTATGCAGGGAAGCGCCTTGGCTTGGAGGATGCGCGGGGGACATTATTTTACCATTATGCCTCTTTTCTCCAAAAGCTGCAGCCGAAAATGTTTTTGTTTGAAAATGTACGTGGCCTGCTGACACATGACAAGGGGCGGACTTATGCCACCATTACCCATATTTTTGAGGAAGCCGGGTATGCCATCCAAAAGCAGGTGCTGAATGCATGGGATTACGGCAATCCCCAGAAAAGGGAACGGCTGATTACAATTGGGATCCGCAATGATTTGCTGCCGGAGGTTACCTACCATTTTCCAAAGCCCCATGAATATAAGCCAATCCTGCGGGACGTCCTTCTGGATTGCCCCAAAGGCCCTGGGATATCGTATGGGGAAACGAAGCGGAAAATATTTGAGCTTGTCCCCCCGGGCGGGTATTGGCGTGACATCCCAGTGGAAATTGCAAAGGATTATATGAAAAGCTGCTGGAACATGGAAGGCGGTAGGACTGGGATTTTAAGGCGGATGAGCCTGGATGAGCCTTCGCTGACTGTACTGACCTCCCCGTCCCAGAAGCAGACCGAGCGGTGTCATCCATTGGAAGCAAGGCCGTTTACCGTCAGGGAAAATGCAAGGTGCCAGTCATTTCCCGACGAATGGGAATTTTGCGGCAATATACATTCCCAGTATAAACAGGTGGGCAATGCCGTGCCTGTGAATTTGGCGTATGAAATTGCTAAGGAGATGCAGAAATCATTGGAGGAATTGGGATAGTGGAGTGGAAGTTAGGGTTTATTTCTGAAAAAGATTTTCGGAGCCATGTGCAGGCCACAATTATGAAATATGGGGAAAAATTGGATTCCTTTGATTTGAAAAGGTTTAACAGCAACCTGATAGACCCCGTGAAGCTGATTTTTGACAAGTCGGTATACCGGGCAAGCTGGGAGGAAATCGTGAATAACGAGATTTTCCGCCAGCGGGATAAGTCCAATAACAATGATATCGGCTATTTCCACCAAAATATTTTCTCTTATTTCAGCGGGTGTGAAGTGCCCCAGTCAGGGTGGGACGTGATTTACCGGAACCCTGACGGAATACGGATGCCGGAAGGGGACGTCGTCCATACCGTCTATGTTGAGATGAAGAACAAGCACAATACCATGAACTCGGCTTCTTCGGCAAAAACATATATCAAAATGCAGGGGCAGATTCTGGAAGACGATGACTGCGCATGTTTATTGGTGGAAGCCATTGCGAAAAAATCCCAGAACATCAAGTGGGCGACCAAGGTGGATGGGAAAAATGTCCAGCACCGGCTAATCCGCCGTGTCAGCATGGATCAGTTTTATACAATCCTCACAGGGGACAGCCAGGCATTCCACAGCATGTGCATGGCGCTCCCGGGCGTTATCAATTCTGTGGTAAATGAAGGGGACGGCGTGAAAGTCCCGTCTGATACCGTTGTCCAAGAACTGAAGGGTGCAGCAGGCCTGTATGAGGGGTATCCAGAAGATTTGGCAATGGCAATGGCTGTTTACATGCTGGGTTTCAGCACCTATCAGGGGTTTGCAGAACAGATTGGGCAGAAAATCGGCGTTGGCAAAGATACTTTGCTAAAGCAGCTGTACGAATATGCAAAAAAATGCAGTTTGCGTGAGAATCTTTTTTGAAAAATCTCAGGGTGTGCCGGAACCATTACCCGCCCTTGCTGCCTGCAGCCAGCAATCTCGAACTATTAAGGGGCTGCCGCACTAATATAGTTACTTGTTCAAAAGGTTTGCATTGTAATTTACGTTAGTGCGACAGCCCCGTCTTTTTGAATGGAAAAAACCATTCTGAAACATATTTCTAAAAGTTCTGTCTTATGGTTCAAATTTTTTATAATTCCCTGTCACAAGTATTATTTTTTAACGTCTAATTATTTAGGAGGTAACGCTTATGGAAAATAAAAGAAAAGATAATGCCCCATGCCCAGCCCGGAAACCCGCGGATTCCCATACGGCGGCGGACAAGCCCTGCCCGGAGCTGTCCGGTTATATTGAGAGGGCAGTCGCTGGGGATAAGGAATCTTTGGAAACTGTCATTTCCAGCGTCCGGGATTTGGTATTTAACTTGTCCTTGCGGATGCTTGGGACATTTCCGGACGCAGAAGATGCCACACAGGATATTTTGTTAAAAATTATCACCCATTTATCTTCCTTCCGGAAGGAAAGCGCATTTTCCACATGGGTATTCCGTATTGCAGTGAACCATTTAAAGGATTACAAGAAGCATATGTTTGCGAATTATCCCCTGAGCTTTGAATTTTATGGAAATGATATCGAAAATGGGAAGGTGCAGGATATCCCTGATTTGACACAGAATGTGGAGCAGGAGCTTTTGGAGGAAGAACTGAAAATGGCCTGTACAAATGTCATGCTCCAGTGCCTTGACACAGAAAGCAGATGTATTTTTGTGCTGGGGACCATGTTCCAGGTAGACAGCAGGATTGCAGGGAGCCTTCTTGGCATGACCCCGGAGGCTTATCGGCAGCGGCTTTCCAGAATCCGCAGGAAGGTGGCGGATTTTCTGGAAACTTACTGCGGGGAATATGGCAGCGGCTCATGCAGGTGCAAAAACCGGATTAATTATGCCATCCAGAACCACCGGATTAATCCTGCCTGCCTGGACTATACAGCGGCGGCAGAGCTTCCGGCAGGGGACTTATATCAGGTAAAAGAAGCGATGGAGGACATTGACGGCCTTGCAGCAAAATTTTCTTTCTGCAAAACCTACGAATCCCCAGAAAACCTAAAACAATTTGTGCAGGAATTCCTAAGTTCTGCCACCATGTCTGTGGTAAAAGGCTCTTGATGTACTTAAATATCAACGGTACACTGCACCAAAGGAAAGGAATGGTAACTGTTATGGAAACATCATTAATATTGGATTATTTGTCAGAGTTAAGCCAGAACAACAACCGGGAATGGTACCATGCCCATAAGGAGGAATACAAGGCGGCAAATGCAGCGTTTGAGTGCTTGGTACAGGAGCTGATACTTAAAATTGGGGAATTTGACAGCAGCGTCCTTGGGCACGCCCCCAAAGACCTGACGTTTAAGCTGGTGCGGGATACCCGTTTCAGCCACGATAAATCACCCTACAACCCTGCGTTCCGGGCGCATATAGGCCCCCAGGGCAAGCTGCCAGTCCCGGTAGGCTATTACCTTATGGTAAAACCGGGAAACAATTCATTTTTAGGGGGCGGCCTGTTCGCTGACGTTTTCAAGGACGCTACAAAGATGATCCGGGATCATATCCAGGCAGACCCAAGCGGATGGGAAGAAATAATCCAGGAGGAAGGGTTCCGGGAATATTTTCAGGTACAGGGCACGGCACTGAAAAATGTGCCCAGGGGATATGACAAGGAACATCCCCAGGCGGAATACCTGAAATATAAGAGCTGGTACCTGGAATATCCCATCTCTGACGATATGTTCCGGGATGGGGAGGGATTTTTAAACCTTGCATCTTCTGTATTCCAGCGAATGAAGCCGTTCCATGGCTATTTAAACAAGGCGCTGGAAGGGTTTGAAATGCCAAAGCGGGAATAGCAGGCGTATCCCAGGGCGTGCCTGAACATGCATTCTTACAATGTCCAGGCACGTTCTGGGGCGTTTTTGGGACATATGGGGCATCCCCCCATATTCCCGTAACTGCCTTGCAGGATTTTTTTAACAATACCACTAAAAACTGGTTATATCCAGTTGCCCCATTCTATTCCATATTTTTCCATACAAATCTTGACATTTTTCGTGTATTTTCCACAAAAATTGCAATAAAAAACTAGAAGTTTTTACGATATTGACCTTTCACTGGTATTATTGTAATATAAACTCAACAGATGTGGTTATAACCAATCAGATGTGGATATAACCAGATAGGGAAGGAGGGGTTGGAATGGAGGAAATTAAGGCGCCAAAATATCTCCAAGTCAAACAAAAAATTATAAGCTGCATTGATGATGGTACTTACAAGGAAAAAGAAGCAATCCCCAGTGAACGGGATTTGATTACACTGTTCGATGTCAGCAGGATAACAATCCGAAAAGCAATTGATGAATTAGTCAATGAAGGGTATTTATACCGGATCCATGGAAAGGGAACGTATGTAAAGGGGGAAGCAGACCAGAACAACTTGGTATCTATCACAAGCTGTACACAGGATATTGAACAACTGGGCTATAAGCCTACCCGGAAGGTGTTAAGCGAAGGTGTCATCCCGGCGGATACAAAGCGGAGGACTTACCTGAACCTGGGGGAAAAAGACGAGGTATTCCGGCTGTCCCGTATTTATTACGCAGACGGGGAGCCGCTGAACTTTACAACTACATACCTCCCCTATAAGATTTTCCCGGAAATAGACCTGTATGATTTTTCCAAGGTTTCCTTATATAAAATCGTGGAAGAAAAATACGGCGTGAAGATTACAAAGGCCACGCGCACCATTGAGGCAGTCAGCGCCCATGGGGAACTTTCGGAAAATCTGGACGTAGAGGAGAACGTCCCATTACTGCAGTTCTGCTGCACCACTTATGGGATGGTAAACGGAAAAGAAATTCCAATCGAGTATTTCAAATGCTGTTACCGGACCGATAAGTTTAAGTTTTATATCCACCAGTTAAGGTAATGTTAAGTGGGAAGAACCTATGAAAGGAGATTGGTATGAAAAAGAGGATAAGTTTTATTTTGGTACTGGCAATATTGTGTTTTACAGTATTAGGAGGCTGCGGCAATAAGAAAGAAGAAGGCAATGGAGGCGGCAAGGCAGACGCAGGGGAAGAAGGTTCCGCAGGGGGCGGGAGCGACGTGAAAGTCGCAATTGTCTGCTCTGGCGCAGGGCAGAATGACAATGGATATAACCAGTCTGCATGTGACGGGATCAAGGAACTGTCAGAGGAAACCGGATGCGAATACAAGGTAATTGAGCCGGCAAACGGCGTCCCGGAAGCATTGGAAACATTGGCAGGCGATGGTTACAACCTGATTTTTACTTTGGAATATGATTTTGACGCATTGATTAAAGGTGTTGGCGGCTCCGACCCTATTGCGGCACAATATCCGGACACAACGTTTGTAGTATTTAACGACGACCCAAATAAAGATGAATCTGGCAACAAGATCCATGACAATGTGATTTCCGTATTGTTTGACGTCCATGAAGCGTCTTACCTGGCTGGTTATTTGTCTGTACAAGTCAATGAAAATATGGAAAAACTTTTTGGCAGCGCCTATGGCATGACGCCATTAGACAAGTCAAGGGGCATTGGCTTTGTCGGCGGGACAAATTCGAATGGGATCCTTGTATTTTCCTATGGGTTTATCGAAGGGATTAACAAAGCCGCAGAAGAATTTGGCGTAAACTACAACTATTATGCAAAATACGACGCAGGGTTTACCGATTCCGCCCTTGGCAGCACTACAGCAGGGACATTTTACGATGAAGGGGCCAACGTAGTATTTGCAAATGCCGGCGTAGTTGGCGACGGCATTACCGCAAAAGCAAAAGAAGTTGGGAAGCTGGCAATCCAGACAGACGCCAACTTAGATGGGCAGCAGCCCGGGTTTGTGTTAACCAGCGTGCTGAAAATTACAGGCGTTCCGGTAAAAACCATTACACAGGCTTACATAGACGGCACAATCAAAGAGATGGACAGGCTCCAGACGTATAACCTTGCATCTGGCGCTACCGGGATTACTGATTTAGAAGAAATGGGCAAGCATGTGGAAGACCAGGAAACATGGGAATCCATTAAGGAAAAAGTCAGCGCAGTCAGCAAACAGATTGAGGATGGGGAAATTGACGTAACCAATAAGCAGCTCAATGAGGACTTTGACCCAGCTTCCTGCCCCAATGTGACCGTAAAAACGGAATAGCAAAAGATAAGTGGATAGGCGCCTAAGATACAACAATTTGGGCTTAGGCGCCCTTATTGCGCCTGAAATAAGGAGAATTTCTATGGGTATCATGATTGAAACACAAAATTTAACGAAAAAATTCGGGGATTTTGTTGCAAACAATAATATAAACCTTCAGGTAGACGAGCAGGAAATTAAATGTATTGTAGGGGAAAACGGCGCCGGGAAATCTACCTTGATGAATATGCTCTATGGGGTGTTTAAGCCCACCAGCGGGAAGGTGCTTTTAAAAGGGGAAGAACTGGCTATGAATTCCCCTACGGACGCCATCCGGCATGGCATAGGCATGGTGCACCAGCATTTCAAACTGGTGCCCAGCTTTACCGTATATGAAAATATCCTCCTTGGGAGCGAGATTACAAAAAATGGCCTGATTGACCGGAAACAGGAAATTGAGAAAGTCCGGGAACTGATTGAGGAATACCATTTCCAAATTGACCCTATGGCAAAAATCCAGGATATTTCCGTAGGCCTGTGCCAGCAGGTGGAAATCTTGAAAATGCTGTACCGCAACGTGGATATCCTGATTCTGGACGAGCCTACGGCGGTGCTGACGCCGCAGGAGGTTGACCAGTTAATGGAAAACTTAAAAGCCCTCAGGGACCAGGGGAAGACGATTATTGTCATCACCCACAAGCTGCGGGAAGTAATGTACTTAAGCGACAGCGTGACAGTCATTAAGGCGGGGCAGGTAATCGGGAACGTCAAGACCAAAGATACCTGCGAATCCGAGCTGGCCCAGATGATGGTAGGCCGGGACGTTGTCCTTACGGTAAAAAATGAAGACGGCCCAGCCCCGAAAGAGGAAGAAGCCTACCGGGTGGAAAATGTCTGCACAGTAAATGACGCAAACCAGGAAATCCTGCACCGTGTTTTCCTGTCCGTGCGGAAAGGGGAAGTATTGGGGATTGCAGGGGTAGAAGGCAATGGGCAGAGCGAGCTGATAAAAGTCCTGACAGGCATGATGGAAGTGACGGAAGGGAAAGTGACCTTAAACGGCAGGGACATTACCAACGAATGGCCGGACAAGCTGCGCAAATTTGGCATTGGGATTATCCCGGAAGACCGTTATGCCCAGGGGCTGTGCCGGGAAATGTCCATCCCGGAAAACTGCATAGCAGGGTATTTCGATACCCATGGGGTGTGCAGCAAGGGTGTTTTAAAAGGAAAAAGCATGAAGCAGCTCTGCGACAGCTTCATAGAAAAATACGATATCCGGGTGTCCGAGCGGTATGGCCTGATTTCCCAGCTTTCCGGCGGAAATGCCCAGAAAGTCATTATAGCAAGGGAATTTGAAAATAACCCTGACCTGATTATTGCATGCCAGCCCACCCGGGGCGTGGATATCGGTTTCATTGAATTTATCCACAAGCAGCTCCTTTCCCTGCGGAATGCCGGGAAAGCAGTCCTCTTAATTTCCAGTGAACTTTCGGAAATTATGAGCCTGTCCGACCGGGTTGCCGTAATGTACAAGGGCGGGATAATCGGGGAGGTAGACCCCAGGGAAGCGTCGTCAGAAAAAATTGGCCTGCTGATGGCAGGCGCAGGGCAGGAAGGAGGAGGCAGGAATGAAAAACAGTAAAACGGGCTGCCTGGGCCCCCAAATATTGAATACGCTGCTCCCGGTAGGGTTAGCATTTTTCATTGGCGGCATTATCATCCTCTGTATTGGGGAAGACCCGCTGGAAGCCTATGGCATTATGCTGGGGAAATCCCTGTTTACGGGAAAAGGGCTTTTAAACACCCTGCATTACGCATCCCCCCTGCTTCTGACAGGGCTTGCCATCGCCATTACCTTTAAGGCAAATATTTTCAATATGGGCGTGGAAGGGCAGCTTCTCTTAGGCGGCTTCTTTGCAGGGATTGCCGGGGCTTCCTTGGATGTGTCCAGCCCGGTTTTGGCAAAAATCCTGTGTATGCTGGTTGGGATGGCATGCGGCGTGGCGTTTGCGCTGGTTCCGGCTGTTTTGCGGGCTTACTTCCACGTAGATGAAATGGTTGTTACCTTAATGCTCAATTACGCCATGGTTAAGGTGCTGGAATACTTATCCTCCGGCCCCTTCCGGGAGGCGGGTTCTGGGTATGTCTGCACCCCGATTATCAAAGAAGGCGCTATGTTTGAGCGGCTGGGCATCAATAACTCAAGGCTTACCATGTTCTTTTTCATTGCGTTTGGGGTGCTTATTGTTATGACGTTTGTATTCCGCAATACAAGGCTTGGGATGGAAATTACGGCAATTGGGAAAAACCCGGAATTTGCAGAAGCTACAGGCATGCGTGTCCGCAGGAAAATTATCATCCTTATGTGCATAAGCGGCGCGCTGGCAGGGCTGGCGGGGGCAGGGCACATGATGAGCGAAAAGTTCAAGTACACCCTGACATTTTCCGGCACCACAGGCCTTGGCTGGGATGGCATGCTGATTGCCTTGCTGGGGCGGCATAACCCTGTCGGCATTTTGCTGGCGGCAATTTTCTTCAGCGCGTTAAAGACAGGGGCAGACAATATCAACATGTATACTTCCGTGCCAAAGGAAATTGTCGGCGTGCTCCAAGGGCTGATTATCCTCTTTCTTGCCGTGCAGTTTTTGGACGAACGTTTTGGGCTGCGGGAGCGGTTCTGCCAGCTAACATCTAGGAAGGAGGGGTAAAAATGTCATTTATCAATGGAATAATCTATGATTCCGTGTACCATGCCGTGCCGATTCTGCTCTGTGTGCTGGGAGGGATTTTCGCCTACAAGGCAAATGTGCTGAATATCGCATTGGAAGAGATCGGAAGAGCACACGTCTGAACTCCAGTC
>OFHA01000378.1_pt1 | contig 39762 bp, 35 predicted proteins | sample 1521891 | NCBI WGS metagenome assembly OFHA01 (sample SAMEA3504089, study PRJEB24116) | mouse gut metagenome | biome: mouse gut; feature: mouse-associated habitat; material: faeces | place: Denmark | collected 2011
CCGGTATACAGGTCAGCTTAACAGATATGCTGCCGAACAGTCGGTAGACACTTTCAAAGCCTCCACTGTAAAGGCGAAAGAAATCGATGCTTTGGGCTGCTCCAATACCATTGCCGCCATAAATCCGGTCGGAAATCAGAGAACCTCTTATCCATTTCCTGCTGCCATAAGACAGATTACCACATACATAATGTTTTCTGTACTTTATTTGCAATCGGCATATTAATACAAAAAACGTCGTACCTCAAAACATGTTCAGGGCAATCTTGTAAAAAGATTGCCCTGTCTGCTCATCGATGATCCGATTCCCTTATTTGAATAACTTAATCTTCCCAATTCCCGGAAGTTCCCTTTGACATCCCTTACATGCATAGACAATTCCCAGAACAAAAAAGATTAAAATAACAAATCGAGCTATATCAACTCCTACATCCACCAGTCCTCCGGTAAACCATGTGAAAATTCCGGCGCTCCATCCCCAGTGTCTCTCCACAATATTCAGAAAAACCTCTGCGATAAAAAGAACCAAACCCTGGTTTTTATGAAGCTTTAGATACTCTGACTGATTATCTCCTGCCAGAACAGGCACAAACACCAGCACCCCGATGTAACAAAGAACAGCCATCACCTTGTTGTTCTTAACTTCGCTTTCCGGAAAATACCCGTCTTTGTCCCGCCGCTATATGCCTCAGCATTTCCATAAGAATAACCGTGATCATGCACCGTCTCACCCCCGGGAATCGCTGCACCGCAAGCGGGGCATACCGCAGCCGTATCCTCTACTTTCTCACCACATTTTACACAATAAGCCATTGTCTTGTCCTCCTTACCTATAAAACTATCGCTGCATTTTTCTCTCATCCTTCAAGACCTAATATCTCAGAAAGAACTTCTATTATAATTTCATTCGTACAGGATTTCACATATCCTACCATATGCAGCAAAATCTCATCTTGCTTCTGAGCCTCTGTCAATGAATTGTTGTTCTTCGTCTCATTAATCAACCGTATCAGCTCCGGCGTCAACTCTTCGTACATATCCACCGTAGTATCCGACACCAGCTTCCTAAGTTCCATTTTCGTTGTTGGTACCATATTTATCTCCGTTTACTTTATAGTCTTATGCCTGACACACTATTCTAAGTTCCTTACCTTAAACTCTCTTTGAGCTTCCCGTTTCTGATCCTTTTTGGCAATATCCTGACGCTTATCGTACAACTTCTTACCTTTCGCAAGGCCGATTTCCACCTTCACAAGACTGCCCTTAAAATACACTTTAAGCGGTATAACTGCAATCCCTTTTTCCTTCATCTTACCAAGGAGTTTATTAATCTCTGACTTATGGAGAAGGAGCTTACGAACACGCAGCGGATCTTTATTGAAGATGTTCCCCTTCTCATAAGGGCTGATATGCATCCCGCAGATAAATACTTCCCCGTTCTCTATACGGACAAATGACTCCTTAATGCTGCATTTGCCCATGCGGAGTGACTTCACTTCTGTACCATGCAGAGCAATACCCGTCTCATACGTATCCAGTATAAAATAATCATGGTATGCTTTTTTATTATTGGCTACCAGCTTCATTTCATTTTTTGCCATATATTCCCTCTTTCTGCACCCTGCTGTACCTCCCGGAGAGCGGAAAAATGCTTTTCGCTCTCCGGGAGGTTTCTATTCCTCTTCCGGCGCAAGCACAAAGTCAATACTTTTGTCCAATACATCCACGTCATTTACCACTATTTTTATTTTCTGCCCCAATTTAAAGCTCCTGCCTGTATCCCTTCCAACCATCTCATAGGTTTCTTCATTGTAATCATAATAATCTCCGGAAAGCTTGGACACATGGATCATGCCCTCTACGGTATCCGGAAGTTCCACATAAACGCCCCAGGCAGTAATACCTGAAATGACGCCCTCAAAAGCCTGGCCGATCTTCCCTTCCATATATTGGGCTTTTTTCAGCTTATCTGTTTCGCGCTCCGCCTCGTCTGCCCTGCGTTCCATCTGGGATGAGTGTTTCGCCACATCCGGCAGGATTTCAAAGTAATGGTCCATCCGCTGGCGGGAAAGCCGCCCACGGAGCTGTTCTTTGATAATTCGGTGGATCTGCAGGTCGGGGTATCTTCTGATCGGGGAGGTAAAGTGGCAGTAATACCTGCATGCCAGGCCAAAATGCCCGGTACAGTCCACTGAGTACTGTGCCCTTTTCATACTCCGCAGGGCCAGCCGGCTGATCAGCGCCTCTTCCGGCGTCCCCTCTATCTTCCCCAGGAGCTTTTGAATTTCCTTGGGATGGATTTCATTATCGCCGCTTTTCACCTTAATATGGTATCCAAAATTGTAAATAAAGGTTCCCAGCTTTAATATTTTCTCCGGGTCCGGGTTATCGTGGGTCCGGTAAACAAACGGCGCTTCCATCCAGTAAAAATGCTGGGCAACCGTTTCATTGGCCAAAAGCATAAAGTCCTCAATGATTTTGGTAGCGGCATTCCTTTCATAGGGTTTAATGGACAGGGGAACCCCTTTCTTGTCCAGGATGATTTTGCTTTCCGGGAAATCAAAATTAATGGAGCCCCGCTTTTTCCTGTTTTCCCTGAGGATATCGGACAGCTCCTTCATCTGGAAAAACATGGGCACCAACTCCTGATACTCTTCCTCCGTCTCCTTATCCCCTTCTAATATTTTGTTCACCGCTGTGTAGGTCATCCTCTGGTCCACATGGATAACGGTTTCCGCAATCTCATAGTCCGTTACGCTGCCCTTTTGGTCAATGGTCATCAAACAGCTTAAAGCCAGCCTGTCCTCTTTCATATTTAAGGAACAGATTCCGTTTGACAGGGCATGGGGCAGCATGGGAATTACCCGGTCCACCAGATATACGCTGGTTCCCCGCTGCAGCGCCTCCCGGTCCAGGGCGGAATTTTCCTGTACATAATTTGTCACATCCGCTATATGGACCCCTAAATAGTATTTGTCCCCTTCCCTGGAAAGGCTTACTGCATCATCCAGGTCCTTGGCATCTTCCCCGTCAATGGTCACCATCTGCACATCCCGCAGGTCTTTGCGCCCCTCCCGGTCTTTTTCGCTCACATCTTTCGATACCCGCTGGGCCTGGTTCAACATTTTTTCTGAAAATTCCACCGGAAGCCCATAGCCTCTGACAATGGAGGCAATATCCACTCCCGGGTCGTTGGCATGGCCTAAAATTTCAATGACCTTCCCTTCCGGCTTGTGGCGCCCATCCCCATAGCTGGTAAGCTCCACTACCACTTTATGCCCGGATACTGCCCCTTTAGAACGCTCTTTGGGAATAAAAATATCTGTGGGAATTTTGTCACAGTCGGGTATCACAAAGCCAAAATTCCCCCCATGGTCGTAGGTGCCCACTAACTGGGTGAGCCCATGGGCACACACTTTTACTACCTTTGCCTCCTGCCGCTTTCCATGCTGCCCGTCCAAAAGCTCTACCTGCACTGTGTCCATGTGAAAGGCATCGCCTGTTTCGTCTTCCGGTATATAGAGGTCCTGTTCCCTCCCTTCAATTTCAACAAACCCAAATCCCCTGCCGTTGCTGATAAAGGTTCCTGTAAGCCCCTGCACCTTCTCCTGGCCTTTCACATATTTTCCCCGCTTTGTAAGCTCCAGCTTCCCTTCTGCCAGCAGCTGGTTTAAAATTTCTTTTAATTCCTGCCTCTCTTCCGGTTTCACCTGCATGAAAACGGCAATTTCCTTTTCCTTCATGGGTACGTAGAGTTCCTCCTCTACCAGTTGGCAGAGCAACTCCTTGCGTTTATCCCTTAATTCCTGCTTACTGTCCTTTTTCACATTCCTCCTGACCGGGGCCTGCCTTATCTTTCCAGGCCCCTTTCCTTAAAATGATAAATCCCCAGGCATCCTATGTTAACAAACGCTGCCACGGGCCGGCTTATTGTAACAAACACCGTCACGCTCCGCGGGCCGGCTTATTGTAACAAAAAGGCATTCTTTATACAAGAATGCCCCAATTCCTAAAATACATTTAGATTTAATATAACAGTTATCACCATAAAACCAACTGCCAGATACTTGGTAATCTTTACAAGTTTCCCTTCCATGGAACGTCCCTTGTTCTTACCCCAGTATGTTTCAGCAGCTCCGCTTACGGCTCCCAAGCCTGCCGATTTGCCTTCCTGCATCAGTACCAGCACTGTCAGTGCGATACACAATATAATAAAAATTATCTGAATAACAATTCTTAATACTTCCATTTCCACACCTCCCAATGCCAAGTATGTTCAAGTATAACACATCGGCATGCAAATTTCAAGCATTTTTCAAAATTTTCCATAATAAAATGTTCTGGCCAATTTCATTCTTTCCGGCCATGTTTTCTAATTTATATTTTATGCTGCCGGCTGCGCAGGGGCTGCCTGTGCAGGGGCTTCCGGTGCAGGAGCCGCTTCAGGGGCCGGTGCTTCTTCCACCACCTGGGCCAGGATCCCTTCTGCGGAAGCATTATAGGTAACGCCGTTCAGTTCCAGGACCTGGTTTCTGGCCATGGCGCCAGTTTCATCAAAGTAGCGGGGCTGGCCGTCCACTTCGTAAATGCCTGTCACCACACGTCCCGCTTCATCCGCATAGCAGGTCTTTCCCTCTGTTTCAAACCAGCCGGTGACCATCCTTCCGGTTGCAGGGTCATAGTAATAGCTGCTGCCGTCCTCCCTTGGGACCATGCCGGCCATACGGATCCCGTCAGGGCTGAAAAGATAGTTCGCACCGTCTATGGCCTGGGCACCGGTGAGCATATGGCCATCGGCCTTGTCAAAGTAATAGTTGTTTCCCGCCTGGTCACTGAGCCATTCCCTTTTCATGGTCCCATTGGCTGCCGGGTCATAGTAATATCTTGCATTATTTATATCCACCCAGCCCATAGTCTTAACGCCCTCTGCAGTAAAATAATAGTCCCCGCCGTCTATGGGGCACTGTCCCCTGGCAATGCTTCCGTCTGCAGGAGATAAATAATATGTATTCCCTGTGGCGTCGGTAAACCAGCCTGTTACCAGGTTGCCTGCGCCGTCCAAATAATATCTGGTGTTATTGTAATCCACCCATCCCTTCTGCATTTTCCAGTTGCTGTAAAAACGGGTACTGCCGTTATGCCCCACAAACCCTTCCGGGATAATTAACTGGCTGTAATCCTTGTACTGGTAGTTCATATCCACCCTGCCGCTTACGCCGTTTACATTGCCGCTGCTGGAATACTGCCAGAAACACACATTATTATCATATTCACACTTGTCATTGTACTGTGCCACCCATTTGTCCCAGCCTACAATACTCATTTTCCCCACGAACATATTCTTGTTGGAATACACCATAGGATAATAGCCCGCCGCGTCAATCACGGTACAGAATGCGTTGATGATATTGATCAGCTGCTGCTCGGGGAGGTTTTTGTGGCAGCTGTCTTCAATGTCAAAGACAATAGGGTAGTTGACCACATAAGGCTCAATCCACTGCAAGACCAGGTTGGCCTCCACCGCTGCCTGTTCCGGCGTCACCGCGTAGGAGTAAAGGTAAACACCTGTTTTCAGGCCAGCCGCCTGGGCACCTGTAATGTTGGCGGCAAACTGAGGGTCAACCCCGCTTTTGGTGCTCCCCACTTTGATAAAAGTAAATTTCATCCCGGAGGAAGCCACCTTTCCCCAGTTTACGGCACCGTTGTGTTTGGATACGTCGATCCCCTGGGCGATGGCACCGCTGGAAGTCACTGCCCATGCATCCTTAACCGGCAGTATCCCAAGTACCGCCACAGCTAACAGCATGGCGCACACCCTGCGTATAGTTGCTTTTTTTTGCTTTGTCATTTGCTGATTCCTTTCTGTTTTGTTCTTGTGTATTTTTGCAGTACAGAAAAACAATGGCAGCCGGGGGTGCCGCGGGAGTATCGCAAACCCCGGCTGTTTTCTTTCTTAGATTTTGTTAAAAGGCTCCTTGTATGCCGCAACGCTCCCAAGCTCCTCTTCTATGCGAAGGAGCTGGTTGTATTTGGCAACACGGTCGCTCCTGCAGGGGGCCCCGGTCTTTATCTGCCCTGCGTTTACTGCTACCGCAAGGTCCGCGATAAAGGTATCCTCCGTTTCCCCGGAACGATGGGATATCACTGCCTTATATCCGTTTTTCTGCGCCATTTCAATCGCTTCCATGGCCTCTGAGACTGTACCGATCTGGTTGACTTTTACCAGAATTGCATTGGCTACCTGAAGTTTGATCCCTGCGTCCAGCCTTTTGGTGTTGGTCACGAACAGGTCGTCCCCCACAAGCTGGATCTTGTCCCCCAGCCGCTGGGTTAAATGCTTCCACCCGTCCCAGTCGTCCTCCGCCAGCCCATCCTCTATGGAAAGGATCGGGTATTTGGAAATCAGGTCTTCATAGTAGGCAATCATTTCAGACGTATCACGCACCACCTCGCTTCCCTTAAGGGAACTTTCTCCCGGGAAGTGGTACATGCCTGTTTTCTCATTGTATAATTCACTGGAAGCTACGTCAAGGGCAATTTTGATATCCTGCCCCGGAAAATAATTACTTTTTTCGATAGCCTCTACAATCAGATCCAGCGCTGCCTCTGCATCCGGCAGGTTGGGCGCAAAGCCTCCCTCATCCCCTACGCTGGTGGCAAGACCTTTTTCCTCCAGGATTTTTTTCAGGAAATGATATATTTCCGCACAGATGCGCAGCCCGTGGGAAAAACTTTCCGCCTGCACGGGCATGATCATAAACTCCTGGAAATCTACTGTGTTAGCTGCATGCCTCCCGCCGTTTAAAATGTTCATCATGGGAACCGGCATCAGCCTTGTATATGCGCCCCCCAGGTACTGGTAAAGGGGAATGTGCAAAGATGAGGCCGCCGCCCTTGCAACTGCCATGGAAACTGCCAGGGTTGCGTTTGCCCCCAGGTTCCCTTTATTGTCTGTGCCGTCGGTTTCTATCAATATCCTGTCGATTTCAATCTGGTTTAAGCCATTCCTTCCCGCAATCGCCTCCTTGATCTTCGTGTTGATATTCCCTACCGCTTTCTGTACCCCAAGGCCAAAATAACGGGTCTGGGCGTCCCGCAGCTCCACCGCCTCGAACCTTCCGGTGCTTGCCCCGGAGGGGACACAGGCGCTCCCCCCATAACGTTTTCCGGTAATGGCGTCAGTGAGGGTAACCTCCGCTTCCACTGTGGGATTTCCCCGGGAGTCCAGAATCTCCCTTCCGTGTACATTGGTAATCTGCATATATGTTTTCATAGCTCTTCCTCCTGAAACAAAAATTTTTATAGTATTGTATCCGGATTTAGAACTTGCTATACTATAGAAAGCATGATAAAATCCATCGCCGCATTGGCCCGGCGTCAGGATAGGAAAGCAATGTCTTTCAAATCTTTTTATTTCGGAGGTTTTTCCCATGATTCCAGTTCTTACATATATAAATAACAGGCTTACCGCCCTCTTAAAAAAAGCGGCTTCTTCCAGGGCATCCGGGGACGGGGTGCTTACCCGGGAAGATTTTAAATACCTGGCCGTCCTTATGTTTGCCTTTACCGCCCTTGTATTTTTCCGGCTTGGAAATTTCCATGCCCCCGAATCTTACTATAAAACGGATACCGTAAATCGTGACATCGTACTGGATTTCGGGGAATATACGGATATCGGCTCCTTTTCCGTTTTTCTGGGGAACCTGAACACCAGGCACTTTTCCCTCTCCGCTTTTAATGAGGTTACCGGTGCCTGGGAGGTGATAAACGGGCAGGCTTCTGCGGAATCGGTATTTGCATGGAATAAAATTGACATCAACTACCGCCTGCGGTATCTGGGCATTGTAGCTACCGATGACCAATGCGTCCTCAATGAGCTGGTGGCCTGCAGGCCCGATGGCTCCCCCATCCTTCCGGTAAACGCAGAAGATTACCCCGCCCTTTTCGACGAACAGGATACCTTCCCTGCAGTGAAAACCTATATGGCAGGGACCATGTTTGACGAGGTATACCACGGGCGCACTGCTTATGAATTTCTTCATGGGCTTACCACCTATGAGACCACCCACCCCCACCTGGGAAAAATACTGATTTCCCTGGGCATTCTTTTATTTGGCATGGCTCCCTTCGGCTGGCGTTTTATGCCTGCGGTTTTTGGCATCCTCCTGATCCCCCTGATTTATCTTTTCGCCAAAAGGCTGTTCCGGGATTCCTTTACCGCCGGGGTAACCACTGCCCTTTTAACCTTTGACTGTATGCACTACAATCTTTCCCGGATTGCCACCATTGATATTTTTGCAGCATTCTTTATTGTTCTCATGTACTATTATATGTACCAGTATTTTGTGAAGGACAATGCCTACCGCAGTTCCCCGGACGCCCTTACGGACAGGTTCCCGCCAAAGGAAGTGTATACCCCACTGGCCCTATCCGGTATCAGCATGGCTTTCGGCATTGCCACCAAATGGACCGGGGTTTACGCAGGGGCAGGGCTTTGCATCCTGTTTTTCTGGTACACCATCACCCACTTTCCCCGGAAACAGGCACTTCGCCTGTTTGGGTTTTGCTGCCTGTTTTTTGTGGCAGTACCGCTGCTGGTATATGTTCTGTGCTTTATTCCGGTAGTGGGCTATGCCCCCTACAAAAATCTTCTGGACAAAGTGGTCCAGGGCACTGTTTATATGTTTGATTACCATTCCAATCTGGTGGCCGAGCATTATTACAGCTCTCCCTTTTATGAGTGGCCCATTATCTGGATGCCCCTGCTGGACGCCAATGACGGGGTAGGAGGGGAAAAGGTCAGCGCCATAAGCTGCATGGGCAATCCCGCCATCTGGTGGCCGGGGATTTTCTGCACGCTGTATGTATTCTTCCTCTGGATCATAAAGAAAGACAAAAAAGCGGGGTTTTTGTGCATCGCCTATCTGGCCCAGTATGTGCCCTGGATGTCCATCAGCCGGATTACTTTTATCTATCATTATTTTCCTGCCATTTTGTTCGTGATTTTAATGATGGGCTACACCGTCCTGCAGATAAAGGAACATTTCCCATGGGGGAAAAAGGCGGCAGCAGTATATCTGCTGGTTGCAGTGATTGTCTTTCTGGTATTTTTCCCGGTAGTTTCCGGCCTGCCTGTAAGTAAGGAATACGGAATGCACCTAAGATGGCTAAAGGACTGGATCCTGGTACTTTAAAATAACGTTTTTGCGTTATTATAATTCTGTATAATAATTATTTTCACAAAGATTATACGTTGACAGCAGCCGCCTGAAACGCTATACTAATTAGTAGAAGGTATTTATAAAGTAATAGTTTTACATCAGCCAGAAATGGCAGAAAACAGGGGGCAAAAATGAAAAAAGCAACAAACCAAAATTTTAAAGCAGCAGATTCTGGAAGAAGCCAGATTCCTGACCAGACCCTGCAGAAACTTCTGGTTTCACAGGTTACACGTTTGTTTTTGATTGTGGTGGTCGCACTTATTATCGTCTCCGGGACATTTATGTATTTCAGCAACATGAATACCCTCCATGAGATGGCAAATGTGGCCCTAAACTCCACCTCTTCGGCAGTGGAACAGACCTTACATACGCTGGAAGTGAACGCAATGAATGTGGCGGCCCTGGAAACCATCAGGGATACCGGGGCATCCAAAGAAGCAAAACTGGAGGCTATGGAAGGGGTACGGATACAGAACCATTATGACGAGGTAGGGTTCGTGGAATTGGACGGGAACGGCTATTCTAATTATGGGGACTTCGATTTTAATGACCAGCTCCACTTCCAGACAACATCAAAGGGCGGTGTCTTTGTAGGGGAACCCATCATTAACCGCCTCAACGGCGATATCATCATTATATCGGGAGCTCCTGTGTATAATGATAACAAAATTGTCGGCACAGTATATATCGTGGACCTGGTCACATCGGTGAATGACAAGATCGGGGAAATCACCTTTGGAAAAACAGGCCACGCATATATTATCAATAAAGAAGGGACTGTGATTTTCCATAAAGATGAGCAGAAAATTGCGGACCAGTCAAACGCCATCACCATGCATGAAGCAGACGGCAAGAATGCCTCACTGGCAAAGGCCACCAAAAAAATCCTTTCCAGCACGGAAAACGGCACCATCACCTACCAGCAGAATGGCAAAACCATGTTCGCTGCCTACTGCCCGGTTAAAGGCCATGACAACTGGCGCCTGATTATCACTGCGCCCAACAGGGAATTTACTTCCATGGTCATTGTCTCTGTAATTGTCAACAGCTTCATCGGCCTCCTGCTATTAGCAGGCAATATTATATTGATGAAACGCCAGATCCGGGATATCATCCATCCTGTTGACATTGTTACCAAACGCCTGGTTGAGCTTGCATCAGGAGATTTGAAAACACCGGTGGAGGTGATAAACACCGGAAATGAGCTTGCGGTCCTTTCCAGAAACCTGGATTATACGATCAAAAGCCTGAACCTTTATATTTCAGATATTACCAGGGTGCTTTCCCAGCTGTCGGCAGGGAACCTGGACATACAGACAGAAGCCAATTTTGCAGGAGATTTCGTCAGTTTAAAGGAGTCTATTGATACGATCATCCGCTCTCTCAATGAGACAATGACACAGATGAACAGCGCCGCAGACCTTGTGGCAGACCATTCAGACAGCGCTTCACAGGGAGCCAAAAATCTGGCGGACAGCACTACCGACCAGGCAAGCGTGCTGGAACAGCTCACCGCCAGCACCACAAATGTTTCCGACCAGGTAAAGCTTACAGCGGACAATGCTGCCAAGGCTAGCCAGCAGTCCAGGGACGCAGTGAAAAATGTAGAACTCTGCAACCAGCAGATGCAGTCTATGATCAATGCCATGGCGGATATCAAATCCGATTCTGCTAAGATTGGCGATATTATGAAAAATATCGAAGATATTGCCGAGCAGACAAACCTGCTGTCATTAAACGCCGCCATAGAGGCAGCCCGCGCCGGGGAAGCAGGAAGAGGCTTTTCCGTTGTGGCAGAGGAAGTACGCAGCCTGGCGGATGAAAGCGCAAAGGCAGCCCAGAATACTGCGAAGCTGATCCTGAAATCCATTGAAACCGTAGAAAACGGCACAAGCATTGCCAATGAGACAGCCCAGTCCCTTACCCAGGTGGTAACCAATACCAGTGAAATTACAGGTATTATCGCTGAGATTGCAGATGCGGCAAGGGAACAGGCAGCAGCCATCGAACAGATCAATATCGGTTTTGAACAGATGTCCGAGGCAGTCACCACTAATTCCATGACCGCCCAGGACAGCGCCTCCTCCAGTGAAGAGCTGGCAGCCCAGGCGCAAAACCTGAAAGAGCTTATCGGGCGTTTCTCATTAAAAAACAGCTGATTGCCAGCTTGTAATAAATAACCCGCCCCTGTGCCAGTTACATCTACTGGCACAGGGGCGGGTTTCTCATTGGTTTTTCATAAACAACGGGCAGCACGCTCCGCGAACTGCCCTTATGTTAAAGCAAAAGGCAGGGCAATATGAAATCTTATTGCCCCGCCGCTATCGCCCACGGCACCGCTGTGCCGTAATTCCCAAAAAGTGATACCTGGAACTCATCCCTGGAAAATTTATCCTGGTCGCTGCTCTTAATTACATATATCACATTCCCAGGCGGAACTGTCCCCTCCGGAGGATTCCCATAAAGAAGCCTGTTTCTATAAGCAATTTCCTTGTTCTTCCAACGGTCCGTCTCTCCCTGGTAATACCTGGCGTCCACATCCAGCACAAACAGGGTAAGGATTTCCGTTACATTGTAAGCGCCCTGGTATTGGGTGTCCGGTGTGATCAGGTAGCAATCGCCGTTGAACTCCCCCGCATATGCCAGGGCATCCACGAAATCTCCATAAAAAACATCTTCCATCTCCTCTGCCCAGCGGGTAAAATAGGTATGGAAAAACAAAATGCTTAAGATTCCCAGCCCGGCGCAAACAGCCCAAAGAGAACCTTTCCATCTTTTTACAAGGAACCCAATGCCCACTGCCCCGAAGATGATATGGCTGTAAAAAATAATATTAATCCTGTTTACATTCACTGCGTTAATCATTATTCCCGTGAGAAGGGCAAAGATCCAGTAAAATGCCAATATCCGGCAGGCTAGCTGCTTGTTTTCCCCTCCCCCATCTTTTTCTTTTCCCCAAAAGCCTTTCCGGAAAACCACCGCCGCCCCCAGTAAAATCAGGGGCATAGAGCACAGATACATGGTCCCAAATTCCTTTATGGAATTCCAGGGCAAATCCTCCTTCTGCAAAAATACCACATTCACCAGCGAACGGATATTGATTAAAAGCTGCTGCCCTATATTTCCGGAAAAGAAAAGAATATCGGCGGAGCGCACGTTTTCATTAAAGAACTGCATGGTCACAAAAGGAAGCTCCACGCTCTCCCACTTCATGAAGTTAATCAGCATGGTCCCATAGATCGGCCAGGCAACAGCAAAATAGGCCGCAAGGCAGATGAGGATCTCCTTCACCCCCACTTTCCTGCGCAGATACAGCAAAATACAGCAGGCAAGCAGGAAGAAAGGGACCATATAAAAGGAAACGCCATAGCTATACATACATAAAGCAAAAAACACCATGGAAATATAAAGATTTCTTTTCTTCCAGAGCCCTTTTACCAGAAAATACATCCCTGCTATAAACATATGGGGAAACAGGTTGCAGTCAAGCGCCCATCTTCCCTGCATAAAATGCCAGGGATTCACTGCCAGGAACAGAAGCGCTGCCATAGCTGTCTTTTCATCAAAAATTTTCCTGGTGATGCCATATACGCCCCCTGCCCCCAAAAGGCTTGCCAGAAGCATGGGAAGCCGCATAGTTACTTTGCCCAATCCCCATATTTTGATGAAAGGTACGGTCAGATAAGAAAGCAGTACGCTCATCTGGCCATATCCCCAGGCCCAAAAATGGGCAGGCATAAAGGTCCCAAAGCGGTCTGTACCGTACATGGCAAGCGCCTTAGCGTCAACCGCCCCCATAGCGCCATCCTGATTAACCCCGCCGGGAATATCCCCAAAGCCAATCACCCTGATGGCTATCAGGCCATATATGGCAAGAACCAAAAAGCCCTTTCCGCCCTTTTCCATCCCGCTTCCCGGAAGGCTGGCCCCTGGCTCTGCCAGGCCGGCATTTTTTTCAGATTTTCTGTTTAATAATACCACCCCGATAATACCGCAAAATGCCAGAGTGGCAATACCATTTAAAGTTTTCATTCTCCCATCTCTCCATTCCAGTTCCGTAACACTCCCCACAGTGCCCCAGGCGGCAGAGAAATTACTGCCTGCTTGCCCGGCCCTCACATCCAAAATGCTGTCAGGTATTTTGCGTGGGAGTACAGGTCCGGCCTTAAATCCCGCAGGGCTTCCCCTGTGTCCAGGAAAAATACCAGAAACTGATACGCTGTTTCCCAAAGAAGACAGAAAATCAGCAGCCATATGAGGATTCCTTTCACCCGCTCTCCCCCTGCCCCTTCCAGGCAGGAGACGGCAAGCAGCAGGGCAACCGTTGCGGAAAGCATAATAAAAATAGAAAAATCCCCAAAATATCTCTGTAATATGCCTGACATGTTGGTGTCCACAATGATAATTATGCCTGCCAGGGCCAGGCATAATACAGCCAGCAGCCAGGGCCTTTTCCCCTGGCTTCTGCACTCTTTGTGCAAAAAAACCGGCAGCAGGCCAAACCAGGCGAAGAGGTTTGTCTTGAAAAGGCCGCCGTAGGTGGCTTCCTGTATGGTGACGCCCATATATTGGCTGTCAAAGTAAACCGCCTCCACAAAGGGAAAGTTTACCCCCATCCTTATGGGCTGGAAAAGATAAGCCATAATGCCCAGAGGGATCCTGTCAAACTGGAACCCCCTTCTTCTCATATCATTAAAAGTCAGGTTATAATTAGCACCAAAATCAAAAACAGAGCCAAAGCGGCTGTAATTGTAATACATCAGCACCGCCGCCACCAAAAGCATGGGCAGGGAAAACGCAGTTCCTTCATGCCCTGCCCATACCAGCCTTCTCCCCAGCAAAAGCAGCGCGGCAAAGGTAAACACAAACAACTGGGGGCGGCAGCCTGCTACCAGCGCCAAAAACAGGGAGCCTGCTGCCAGGTATTTGCAGGAAGCCTGCTTTGCCTGCCCTGCCAGCAGAAAAAACCACAGGCCAAGCATCCCAAAGGCAAGCCCCGCCAGAATGGGGACCGTATACAGGTCAGGACGTTTTGCCATATAGATGATGCCGCTGCCTGTAAACAGCCCCTCCATAAGCAGGAACCACATCCCAAGAGATGTTCGGGGAAACCACTTCCTAATCAGCCCATGGACCACACCCATGGTCCCTGCCAGAAACAAAAGGGCAAAGAAAAACACCGCCTGGTAATTATGTAAATGTGTGCCAGTGAACAGATAGTAGGGGAAATAGAGCAGAGCCGCCGGGACAACCCCAAAGTATACATAGTATTTTCCATTAAAATAAGCATGGTCCCATTTGTACCACTCCCCACTTTGGCCCATCACCTGGTTCCGGTATTCATAATCATAGGGATTTTCCATCTTCTGCAATGCCAGCGGCGGTTCTTCTTTCAGGAAAAAACGCCCTTCCTTTAAGCTCTCTGCCAGCATCTGGTACTGTCTCTGGTTATCAACGCTCTCTTCCTGGAAAAAGGGATTTACACCAACGATTCCCCCAAGAATGGCACCATGGGCCAGAAAAAACACCACCAGCAGTACGTTCATTGTCCTGTAGTTTAGGCCCAGGTAGGGAATCCGGTGCAGCGGGGAGGATGGTTTCAGGGCAGATATTACCCCAAAGAGCAGAAGCAAAAGGAGCAGACGCTCCCAGGAAAGGAACAGGGGAATCCGGGGATTTAAGGTTACCGCCACAGACACTGTCTGCCCTATGGCAAAGCCAGGAAGCAGCATCAGGCTGGTACACTTCCCATATAAATGGTATGTGATATAGCTGCTTCTTCTTTCATTCTCCCAGATTTCCCGCTCCGGAAGCCCATAATACAGCTTGTGGGATTCATCTGTTGCCCATTGCTTTAGGCTGATAGGCCTTGGGGTTTCATCTGCCTTATCCAGCAGTGCCAGCTCAATACAGGCTGTGGAGAGCTTTTGCCCGATTACCGGGATTTCAATGTACAGATCATCCCCCACAACCGTATAGGTGCCGTTGCCATTATCCTGATACCCGGTTCCCAGGTTCAGGCGGCCTGCCGGGATTTCTGCGCCAATGGGGGATGCCCAGTGCCTGTAATTAAAAACAAACAGTTCTATTGCCAGGACAGCGGCCAGCATAAAGAACATTTTACTTTTTATATTTAATGATCCATTACTCTTTTTACACATATGCATTTTCCTGTACCTGTCTGTAAAGATCCCGCCCTACCAATAGGATCAGCCCCAAAAGTCCAATGGCTACATATTGAATGGGTACAATATGTACCGCAATCAGGTAAGGCATAAAGCTGAGCACGGAAACCAGCATAAATCCACACACAACAGGCAGTCTCTTTACATTCATCACACCGTATACCACTGCAAGCAGGTCAATAAAAAAACCATACCGGTCATGCATATGGGGCAGGGAATAGACTGTCAGCGCTACCGTAAAAAGCGCCAGCGTTACCATAAGCTCCCCGGTCAGCCGTACCTTTTTGGTATAAAAATAATAAGCGGTGCATCCTAGCAGCATAATGGCCATAAATGTCCCTGCCCCACTGACCTCTGCCGCATGGCGCATATCCGGCATGGCTTCACCCAACAGGGCGTATATATTGGGATATTCCAAGGTTCCCCAGGGATAAGTGCTTGTCTGCTCAAAATAAACCAGCAGCAGGTCTTTCAAATCCCGTCCCGCAAGCCAGGCGGGAAGGGCGCTTGCCACGTAAATGGCAGGAAGCCAGAAAAAATCTGCCAGCTTTATGGTCTTTCCTTTCAGCCACATAATAACAAGGAACGGCAGGATAAACACCGCCTGGAGTTTAAAAGCAAAAGAAATCCCCACGCAAATGAGGCACCCCCTGCTGCTTCCCCGGAAAAGAAAGTACATGGCAAATAGTAGAAAAGAAGTATAAATAATGTCACACTGGCACCAGTATGCGCTGTCCAGTATCACTGTAGGGGATAACAGCACAGCCCCCATGCCAAGGATCGATTTCCGCACATGGGAAGTTTCCTGAAATAGAATCATGAATACCGCAATGGAAGCCAGATAATCAAATGCAATTGATATCAGCTTAAGACCGTACAAATCGTTATCGGTAAGATAGGAAACCAGACACATCAGGTACATATACGGTGAAGAATAATTGGAGATGGAAAGGCGCAGGGACCGAAAGCCCCCTCCCTCCCGTATCTGCCTCATCCAGCTTTCCAGGAAGCCCCAATAATCCGCTGATTCTATGGGCATCAGCTTCCACCTGGCCATAAACGCCAGAAAAAAAAGGCAGGCGATAAATAACAGGTCCACTGTCTGAAAGACAATTTTCCCTATCCTTATCCTCCCGCCCATTACCTTATCAAAAATACGCTCTTCCATTCCCCTTCCCGTCCTCCGCAAAATGAAATACCGGCCCAGGCAGGAAATTTTCAGCAAATGAAGCAATTTCTGCCTGAGCAGGTTTTATCTTACAAATAAATTTTTGTTTATTATATCATTCTTTGTAGGCGGTGTCTACCCTGACAAAATCCGGGATCTCCCCCTCCAGAAAGCCATAGTCAGCGTAAGCCCCATATTCTTTGGTTATTTCGCTGTCTGTCTTGAAGTACACAATCACGTTATAGCCGTAATCCAGCATTTTGCCGTTGTCCCAGTCCCTGCTGACCATTCCCCGGGGAAAAATACATCCGGCAATCCTTTCAATCTCTTCCGCTTCTGTATAATCCCCATAGACCCAGGTATCTTTTTCGCCAGGAGAAGAAACCCATGATGCAAGCTCTGTTGCCGCCATCCCCCCTTGAGTTTTCTGTCCTTCCAGGAGCTTCTGGCTGACCTCTGTATTATAGTTCAGCACCTGGATGCGCGCCACATCCTCTAAAGAAACCTGCCCCATGCTGTAATAGCCCCGCTCCTTCAGCCAGGCAATGGTTTCCGTATAAAAAGGGTATATATTCATGTTCATTTCCCAGCTCCTTGTAGCTCTCGCCGTACCCCCATAGGTTCCGGAAAGCTCCTCCGAGACTGCCAGCTCCATGACCCCTACAGGGACGTTTTCCTTTAAATCGCTGAAATCCGCCTGCCCGAAATCCCTGCGGTACCTTTCCAAAAATTCCCCCATCTCTGCCTTCCCCATCTTCTTCCTGTAAACCGAGTTTCCATAGAAAGCTTCCACCTGGTATTTCTGCTCAAAAATCCTGTCCATTCTCTCTGATGCTATGGCAAAGTAGCCTTCCTTAAACTAGGCGGAACCTATGATATTGTCAAGCAGCCTGGCAGTTTCCTCATCCTCTACGTTAACCCATAAATTCCTGTATACCTTACGCCCTCCTTTTAAGCGGTAAATCACCATTGCCTGGGACCAATACTCCTTTTGCTCCTGGCCTGTTTCTTCCCAGACATCCATACCATTGTTATATTGCTCCCACAATTGGTTGTAGCCCTCCATGGAAATATCCGCCAGGCGGCACACTTCTTCTCCACTGTCCAGATACATGTATCTTTCTGCGTAGGCCTTTTCAGACAGAAAAACCCCATCCTCATCCAGCCTGATGCTGCCATTGGCATCCTCATAATAGTCCGGCACAAAAGCCACGCTTTCCACCTGTCCCGGGCTGGGAATATAGCTGTCATAGCCCAGCAGGTCTAACCGGAAAACCGCAAATATCGCAGCAGCAGCCAGGCCGCTTATGAGTATATGCTTCTTTTGGTGCAGGGCGCCTTTTATATCGAATTCATAAATCACCTGGATGAAGGCGCTGCCAATCACCGCCACAAGGGCAATGGCAAAAATCATGTACCCCATCCCCTGGCGGGAATTTCCTGGTTGGAGGCCAAGGGTACTGACCACCGCCAGCCCGGCGGCCAAAGACAGCGGCGTTACCAGCAAAATCTTAATTATCGGCCTGGTTACGGCAAATGCCATGGCTCTTCCCGCTGTTTCCGCCGGGCGCTTTAAATAGCAAAAATATGCTGCTGCACCCACTGCCAGGGCAAACAGCAATAGCCCTGCCATATACGTTACTTTCAGCCTGCCTTGGGCCTCGTACACATTCGCCAGTTTCCCATAAATAGCAAACGGTGAAAGGACCGGCATATCGCTGCTGCCATAAGAAACATAATATCTGAAAAACAACTGCTTATACCCGTTGACAGTGACTCTTACCAGATATTCATACAGGGCAAAGACCAAAATGCCAAACCCGGTAATCACAATATTCCCGGTCATCATTACCGCCAGCATCGCCATATGGTACACCCCCAGGTAAAGGCCAAAATCCCCCCCAAAGGAGGCCAGGGCAGCGGCAAGCACCGACTGGCCCACTGCCCCGTTCCCCGCCGCAATCATCAGGCTGGCCAGGGTCCCAAACAGGTATGGGATTACATACAGCAATATGCCGTTAAGCCAGATTAGCAGAAAACGTTTCTTTCTTTTTACTGGCATCCCCAAATAAAAATCCATTTTTTTTCTGCTGTAGAGCCAGGAAAAACCCTGCACTGCGCTGATAATGCCTGTCATGGAAACCAGTACCGTCCTTCCCCCGTTAAAGCCGAACCACCCTCCCATAGCCTCCAGCATCCGTTCTTTCAGCATCTGCCCTGCCAGCTCCTCCCCATAAAGGGTTACCCATCCATCCATCAGGAAGGTAAAGCTGTTGAGCCTAAGGGCGGTGGCAACAGGGAGCGCCAGCATAAATGCCAGGGCGGAAACCACCCACACCCACAGGCGTCTTTTGTTATTTTCCCTGATATTAACCAAGAATGAGCTTTTTGATGTCATATCCTACTACCTCCGTTTCACTGATAAATATTTCCTCAAGGGAAAGGGGCAGCGCCTCAAAAAAAATGGTATTTACTGTGGCAAAAATTGCCAGAATTTCCGCTTTATTCCCCCTTACGGTGAGCACATTTAAAGAACCCCTTTTTTCATTTTTCATGATATCCAGGGATGAGATCACCTTGGCTTCATCTTCTATTGTCTTAAACACACACTGGATTTTCTGGATGTTGCACTTCATATCCTCCAGGTCTTTGGACAAAAGCACGCCGCCCTTGTGCAAAAGCCCCACATGGTCGCAAATATCCTCCAATTCCCTCAGATTATGGGAAGCAATCACAGGCGTCAGGCCACGGCGCTCCATTTCACTGGCAAAAATACTTTTAATCCCCTGGCGCATTACCGGGTCAAGGCCATCAAAGGTTTCGTCACAGAGCAGGTATTTGGTGCCACTGCACACGCCGCAGATCAAGGCAAGCTGCTTTTTCATTCCTTTGGAATAGGTGTTGACCTTCCTTTTTTTATCCAGGCCGAAATTCACCAGATAGCTGTAAAAATCCTCCGCCGCAAATCCCTTATAAACGCTGCTTAAATATTTCTGCATATCCATGGCGTTGCTGTTGGCAAAAAAGTAAGGCTCATCTGCAATAAAATAAATGTTCCGCTTTGCCTCCATATTGTCAAACACAGGAAGCCCGTCTACCGCGATTTCTCCCTGTTCCGGCTCCAGCACCCCGGCCACCATCCGCAGCACCGTGCTTTTTCCCGCCCCGTTGGTGCCGATAAGGCCAAAGACTGTATTCTCCCGGATGGTAACGCTGACATTGTCAACGGCTTTGATCCTGTCATAGGACTTGGTCACATTCCTGATTTCAATCATCTGTCTCTCCCTCTCTTATGCTCTCAATAATTTCAGCCCGCGTAATGCCCGCCTCAAAGGCAGCCTTACAGATGGTCTTCAATTGGGAAAATACTTCCTCCCTGTATTTTTGAAGAAGCAGGCCGCTGTCCGAAACAAAATTCCCCTTTCCCTTGACAGTGTAAATATATCCCTGCCGCTCCAGTTCTGCATATGCCCGCTGGATGGTGTTGGGATTAATTGACAGGTCCACTGCCAGGTTGCGCACCGAGGGGATTTTTTCGTCTGAATGCAGCACGCCCCGGAGGATCAGCATTTTGAAACGCTGTACTACCTGCTCATAAATAGGTCTTGCATCTCTGTAATCGATTAGTATCATGCACCTCTTCCTTTCCTGCTGTACACCCTCTCCATCCGTCCCCACAGGCCAAATAGCATTCTGCCCGCCCGGTGCCCTGCCCCTGGCACTTAAAGCTGTTTTCACAGAGCACATGATAGTATTTAGTGTACTAACATTATTAATACACTTATGTTATAATGGGAATCTGTTTCTGTCAAGGAATCTGGGAAAGGATTAGGAAAAACTTAATTGATCCATCAAGCTTTAGACATCACAATGCCCCAACCGGATATGAATCCACAGTCGGGGCATGCACCATCAACGCCATAAATATTTATAAGGTTACCTGTATGTTTTATATTGCCAGCTCCAGATTTTTCTTTTCCGCCACCCAGCCGCACTCCTTTTCCGCTTCACAGGCAAAACAGGGGCGGCTTAATTTATCCGCCCGGTATAACAGCCCGGACAGGGACTTTTCTTCTTTTACGGAGGGATTCCTGTGATTGCCCACAGCCACCAAGACCGCCTCCCTTTCCCCTTCGCCAAACCCACACTGGGAAAGGATGGCCGGTGAAAGGCCAGCGCTTGCCACCTCATGGGGCGTCCCCTCCTGGTACTGCTTCCATCTGCCAATGTCATGTAAAAGGGCGGCGGCATAAATCATTTCCCGCTCCTGCCCATAGCCATCCTGCTGGTTTAAAATCATGGCGATTCTTGCCACATCCAGAAAATGCCCTATGTTGTGGCAACAGAAAATCCTCCCGGATTCCTCCTGGCTGTTTTTGTACAGGTACTCCCTGTATGACTCATTTTTCAAGATTCTGTTAATTCGGTCCATTTTCTTCCCGTCCTGTGATTGTCCTTGGATACCATTGTCAATATCTTACCAGGGAAAGGAACCTGTCTTTCAGTTGGCCGTCCTTCTCAAAAGCACCCCTGGAAACCATTGTCACCGTCCGGCTGCCCGGCTTTTTGACCCCCCGCATGGTCATGCACATATGCTCCGCTTCCGCCATAACTATTACCCCCTTCGGTTTCAGGTTTTCCATAATGGCATCGGCAATCTGGGCGGTCATTTTTTCCTGGATCTGGAGCCTTCTGGCATAAACCTCCACGGTACGGGCAAGCTTGCTGATCCCCGCCACCTTGCCCTCAGGAATATAGGCAATATGCACCTTCCCAAAAAAGGGAAGCATATGGTGTTCACAGGTGGAATAAAAAAAGATATCCTTCTCCAGAACCATTTCATTATTTTCGGCGCTAAAGGTTTTGGAGAGGTGCTCCCGGGCTGATGCTTCCATTCCCCCGAAAATTTCCTCATACATCCTGGCTACCCGCTGGGGGGTATCCCTTAACCCTTCCCGGTCCGGCTCCTCCCCGATGCCCTCTAAAAGAAGCCTGACCCCCTGCTCAATTTTTTCTCTGTTTACCATGGGACTCCCCCTTACTGTTTTTTCTTTCTACTGCTTTGATCAGGCTTCCCAGATAGGACAGGGAGCCAAAGGCTATGATTGCCGTATCTTTGTCCGCCAGCAGATAAGCCATCTCCACCGCTTCCTCCACGCTGTCCGCCGCCGTCACATTTCCGTGATACCTTCCGGCGCACAGGGCAAGGTCATAAGAGGCAAATCCCCTGGGACCTTTGGTAGGCACTGTTATGATATGCTGCGCCAGGGGCGCGGCAGTTTTCAGAATTTCTTCATGTTCCTTATCCCTGAGCATTCCTATGATATAAATAATTCTCCTGCCTGCAAAATAAAACTGGATGGACTGGGCAAGCCGGCAGGCACCGTCCCGGTTATGGGCACCGTCCGCAACCACATAGGGCTTTTTCGCCAGCACCTGGAACCTGCCAGGCCAGGCGGCACCAAAAAGCCCCTTATAAACTGCCTGCCGGGAAATGGAAAAGCCTGCCCCGGAAAGCTGCTTTGCCGCCGCAACGGCAAGAAGGGCATTTTCCACCTGATAAAGCCCTGCCAGACGGATTTCCAGCCCCGGGTACTCCCTGTAAGAAAAAAGCTGCTTTTCCAGGCCACGCCTTATCCCCTTTGCCTCCCGGGGATCCACAATTTCCATAGGAACGCCAAGCCCCTGCGCCTTTTGGGTGAGCGCTTCCATTACCTCATCCTCCCCCAAAAGAGCCACAGCCGCCGCCCCGGGTTTCATGATCCCCGCCTTGTTCCAGGCAATCTCCTTTAAGGATTTTCCAAGGACTGCCATATGGTCATAGCTGATGGAGGTAAAAACCGCCAGGAGGGTATTGGTAATTATATTGGTCGCATCTAAAAGCCCCCCCATACCTGTCTCCAATACTACCACCTGGCAGCCCTGTTCCTTAAAGTACTGGAAGGCCATTGCCGTCTCTATCTCAAAAGCCGTGGGATGCGGCTTTCCCTCCCTTACCAGTTCCTCACAGGCCTCTCTCATAACGGCCATCTGGCGGCAGAGCTCCTTTTTGCTGATTGGCCTGTTGTTGGCCTGTACCCGCTCCCGATAGTCAAAAATCGTTGGGGAAAGGTATCTTCCGGTGCGGTATCCCGCCTCTTTCAGAATCTGGGAAAGAAATGCCAGGGTAGATCCTTTGCCATTGGTTCCCGCAATGTGTACAAACTGCAGGCTGTCCTGGGGATTTCCCAGCTTTCCGCAGAGATTTTCCATGTTGCCAAGCCCTGGCACAATCCCATACCTGCCAAGCCCCTCCACATATTCCATCACCTCCGGGTAGGACATTTCCCGGCTCCCGGATCCCCCCGGCCCTTCCCCTTCCGGCACCGCCAGGGAGCCTTCCATAATTTCTGCTTTTCCGGTGTTCCTTCTTCTGTGATTGATTTCCATTTACTGCCAACTCCCATATGATCTGGTTTCAAAGGCTCTGAGAGCTTCCGAAAATTTCCAGCTCTGCTGTATAGCTTCAGAAACTTTGCGCCATACTGATAATATGATGAAAACATTTGCAAAAAATTTTTTTAAATGCGGGCTTCTTGGCTGGAGCCTTGAAATTCTTTTTACCGCCCTGGGTTCCCTCCAGAAAAGGGATATGCGGTTGATGGGGATAACCTCCCTGTGGATGTTTCCCATTTATGGAAGCCTTAGCCTGCTTACCCCTATATTCCGCGCCCTGAAAAAACTGCCCCTGTTTTTCCGGGGCAGCCTTTACGCCCTGGGCATCTTTACAGGGGAATATCTATCCGGCAGCCTGCTGGACCGGCAAAAAATCTGTCCCTGGGACTACGGGCAATGCCGCTGGCACATCAAGGGAAGGGTGCGCCTGGACTACTTCCCCAACTGGTTTATTGCCGGCATTTTATATGAGCGTCTTTTAACCAAAGGCTCCCATACCCGCTCCTAGGCTGCCCCACGCCCCGGCCAAAACTTAATCGGGACCGTCCATATCCTCCGCTCCCGCCCCGATATCAAGGGTATTTAAGGTGCGCCGCTTCATCCTTGCCTGCTCCGAAGCTTCCAGTATATAGTTTTTTATAACCTTTGCATTTTTGATATGGGACAGGACCAATTGGGGGTGAGTGGTATCACCGGTATAGCACACTACCGTCCCCAGCCCCACGATCCTTTCCGCCAGGGAAATTACCAGTTCCACATCCTGGACCTTGTACATGTAGCAGTCGTTTTCAACCTTCCTCAAAAGACCGCTGTCAATAGTAATCATATTTTCTTTTATGATATATTTGGTAAAAGTAAAAGGCAGGCCCAAAAAGAGCCATCTCTTTCTCTCTGTAAATTCTTCCGCCATGTGCATCCCTCCATCCTGTAAAAAATATAAAAGTCAGTTTCATGAACAGTATACTAGATTTGGGTACATAAATCAAATAGATTGCAACCGCTCCCATGGAAATCAATTTTCCATAAGCTGTTTTGGAAAAAATAAATTCCATGGATTGAAAGACGCGCCATGATATGCTATGATGGTAAGAACAACTACGCCAGCCCATATGGCTGCCTGGCTAATAGCAAATAAAATAATCAGACAGGAGTGTGCTTATGACCGCAAAAGACTGTATCAGGGAACGCAGAAGCATCCGCAAGTTCAAGGCTGAGCCTGTAGACCATGCGCTGCTTTCTGAAATCATTGAAACCGCATCCTATGCTCCAAGCTGGAAGCATACACAAATTGCCCGTTACATTGCAGTTGAGGGTGACCTGAAGGATAAAATTGCCGCTGAATGTACTTCGGCTTATCCGAAAAACGGGGAAATCATCGCCCAGGCTCCTTTGCTTATCGCCGTTACCTTTATAAAAGGAAGAAGCGGCTTTGAGCGCGACGGCTCTTTCTCCACCCCCAAAGGCGGCACATGGCAGATGTTTGATGCCGGGACCGCCACCCAGTCATTTTGCCTGGCGGCTTACGAAAAAGGGCTTGGGACCGTTATAATGGGGATTTTCGATGAAGCAAAAGCTGCTTCTTTATTAAACGTTCCGGAAGAAAGGGAACTTGCCGCATTGATTCCTGTAGGCTATCCCGACGAAGCTCCCACTGCTCCCAGACGTAAGCCTGTGGAGGAATTATTATCATTCCAAAGTTAATAACGTACCAATTGTTTTGCAAGGCGGCCCTGCACCAAAAGCTGCCATCTGCTGCAAAACAGCTAATAAAATCGAAGAGATTATCCTCTTCGATTTTTTATGGAAGGAGAAACAAATTTATGAGACACCTTATGAACCCCTTGGATTTTTCTGTGGAGGAACTGGAGAGGCTTTTTAACCTGGCAGACGACATTGAGGCAAATATGGATAAATATGCCCATGCCTGCCAGGGCAAGAAGCTTGCCACCTGTTTTTATGAGCCCAGCACCCGTACCCGCCTCAGCTTTGAAGCAGCCATGCTAAACCTGGGGGGCAGCGTAATCGGCTTTTCCGATGCATCCTCTTCCTCCGTTTCCAAGGGAGAAAGCGTATCCGACACCATCCGGGTAATTTCCTGTTTTGCAGATATCTGCGCCATGCGCCACCACAAGGAGGGCGCACCTATGGTGGCCGCCAGCAAGTCATCCATTCCCGTAATCAACGCCGGGGACGGCGGCCACCAGCACCCCACCCAGACGCTTACAGACCTTTTGACCATCCGTTCCCTAAAGGGACGTTTAGACCACTTCACCATAGGGCTTTGCGGGGACCTGAAATTCGGGCGTACCGCCCACTCCCTGGTAAACGCCCTGGTGCGCTATGAGGGCATCCGGTTTATTTTTATCTCCCCCAGGGAGCTGATGATCCCCGACTATATCACCGATATGCTGAAGGAAAAGAATATCCCCTACGAGGAGGTCATCCGGCTGGACGACATCATGCCCAAGCTGGACCTGCTTTATATGACAAGGGTCCAGAAGGAACGTTTTTTTAATGAAGAGGATTATGTAAGGCTGAAAGATTTCTATATCCTTGATGCCGCAAAAATGAGGCTGGCGGCTCCCGACATGCTGGTGCTGCATCCCCTCCCCAGAGTCAACGAAATCTCTGTGGAAGTGGATAATGACCCCCGGGCAGCCTATTTTAAACAGGTGCAATACGGCGTATATGTACGCATGGCCCTGATCCTGACATTACTTAACATCACCGTAGACTAAACAGCATCAGCCCGGAACAGTACCCTTGGCAACTCTCTGTACTGTCCTGGGCTGATGCGGAACTGGAATTAGGAGGAATCTGAATAATGCTGAATGTTGGAAAAATTGAGGAAGGTTTCGTACTTGACCATATCAAAGCCGGGAAAAGCCTTTCCATCTATCATCATCTCCAGCTGGACAAGCTGGACTGTACTGTGGCTATTATCAAAAATGCCAGAAGCAATAAAATGGAAAAAAAGGATATCTTAAAGGTGGAATGCGATATTGACATGCTGGATTTGGATGTGCTTGCTTTCATTGACCACAATATCACTGTGAATGTTATCAAGGACGGGGAAATCGTTTCCAAAAAGGAACTGTTCCTTCCCAGGGAAATTAAAAACGTCATCCGGTGCAAAAATCCCCGGTGCATCACTTCCGTTGAACAAGAGCTTCCACATATCTTTGTGCTGGCAGATGAAAAAAAAGAAATCTACCGCTGCAAATATTGTGAAGAAAAATATTCCGGGCACTTTTAGAGGGGGCATCCCCCTCTGCCCCCTCTTAAAAGGGCAGGGATGTTGTGCCTGGACAGAAGAAGAACCTATGGGCAACTGTCTGCAGCTTTGGCCTGGGAGGCTGTTTTTAGTATTTTCCCTAAAAATATAATCACAGAAACACAAGCAAATCCCACTGCCGTAGCCATCATACTGATCATCATTTCCTCAAAGCTGTAATGCCTGGAGGGAATATATATTTTTAGCTTTTCTGTCAGGTAGGCAATGGAGGCAAGCATGAGGACGGTAAGCCCTGTCCTTATCAGCCAGTTGCACTTCTGGCAGGTTACATACATTGTCACAGTCCCTACAATCCCAATCATCAAAAACGCCAGCGCCCTTCCCCCCTGCCTGATTACATAGGTCACGCTGTCAAGGAGCGTCTGGGTGACCTCTTCCTGTCCATGCCCGGCTTTGGCAAATTCCATAATCATCCGGTTTCCCAGCATTTTCGTCTCTTCCCCGTTTTGAAGGGACAGGAACGTAATGCCCGCCACCATTGAAAGAAATACAAACCATAAACTGAACAAAAGTATTTGTCTTTTCCTTTTTTCCATGCCCCACTCCATTCCCTGGCAGGCTGCCAGCACACTGGCCGGAAGCTGTATGCCCTGATGCTTTGGCTTCCTTTTGGTGTTTAGTTAGAACAAATTCGAAAATATATCTTCCAGATGGATACAAAAATCATTGTAAAATGAAACAGGTATCACTTTTTGGCTTTCTGCCCTTTCCCTTTCGGTGAACCCAAAGGTGTCTGGGAATAAACCGTAGAATCCGTTTATCCTAAACCTTCCGCCAGACAGTAAGTAAACTTCTATAGAATGCATATTGGGGTCAACAATCCAATATTCTTTTACGCCAGCCTTTTCATACAAGTCTTTTTTGTATCCTTTATCGTTCTTCGCAGTGCTGGGGGAGAGAACTTCCACTACCAGCTCCGGTGCACCATAAATGCCATCCGGTTTGATGATGTCCTTTCTGCAGACAATCATTACATCCGGAATAACGCGGTCGTTTTCTGTAAGGAAAACATCAACTCCATCATTGAATGCCCTACATGTTTTTCCTTTTAAGTAAGTCTGGAATACATAATATATATTAGATGCAACTATGCTGTGGTTCACTGACGGGCTGGGCATCATAACAATTTTCCCGTTGAGCAGTTCCTCACGGGGTTCTTCCTGATATGCTAAATTTGTATTCATATTCCCTCTCAAAAAATGTTTACTAATGTGTTGGTTCCTTGTATCCGTTAATATAACACCTTACAGCATTTTGGTCAAGAAAACTTATTCCGTGTACACAACAACGGGCAGCACGCTACGCGAACTACCCTTATGTTAAACAAACGCCGTCACGCTCCGCGGGCCGGCTTATTGTAAAACAGGTGAAAGCATCTGCCCAAAAGCAGCCGACGCTTTCACCTAATATTTCCCTTAACTTTGCATGGCCTGCCCTAGAAAAGCGCCCCGCCCATTAACCGGCGCTTTTTCTGCCCATCCCCAGGCCCCGGGAGCCTGTGTCAGCTTTCATAAGGAGACTGTTCAAGCCTGATGAAGTATCCCTTATCATGGTCACACACAGGACACTTTTCAGGAACTGTCTCCCCTTCATAAATATAGCCGCAGTTCATACAGATCCAGCGTGTTTTCCCATCAGAGGAAAACAGTTTACCGCTTTCTAACAGGTCTGCCATCCGTCCAAAACGGTCCCCATGGGCTTTTTCAATTTCCGCAATCATGGCAAAGGAAGCCGCTATCTGGGGAAAGCCCTCTTCCTTTGCTTTTTCAGCAAAATTTTTGTATACATCATCGTGCTCTTCATATTCGTTATGCTGGGCCATACGGAGGAGCTTTGCCATATCCTGGGAGATATCCACAGGATACCCTCCATCTATATGGATGGTCTCCCCTGCAAGCTCTTTTAAATGCTTATAAAAAATTTCCGCATGTTCTTTCTCCTGGTTCGCCGTATAAGTAAACAAGGCCTCTATTACATGAAGGTTATTTTTCTTCGCCTGGGCAGCCGCGAAGGTATAGCGGTTTCTCGCCTGGCTCTCTCCTGCAAAAGCTCGCATCAGGTTGTCTTTGGTTACGCTGTTCTTAAAATCTACTGCCATGATAAAATCTCCTTTGGGGTTTTGTATTTCTCTCCCGGCAGGTTGTGCCGGGAAATGCTTATGCCCATATTATGGAGAAAAAAAGGAAATTTATACATCCGTCTTTCCCGGCATCTGGAACTGCACCGGTTCCACTTTTGGGGTTAAAGGTTTTATCCGGTATTCCGGAAACTGGGCAATAAATTCAGGAAGGCACAAGGCAGTGTTTGTAACCCTGTCATGTGCCAGCATCACTACTTTTTTTCTGTCAAGTGTGGTTTCTTTCGCCCTGGCAATGATCTGGCCAGGCTCTTTTTCCCCAACCGCATCGTCCAGGCTGGCGTTCCAGTCAAAATAAAGAAAGCCCTCTTCTTCCAGCTTTTGGGCAATCTCTTTACAGGTGGCCTTGTTATAGGCGTTTACACTGCCGCCGGGAAACCGGAACAGCTCCGGCTTCACCCCGGTTACAGCTTCTATCACCTCATATGCCTTCCAGAAATCCTCCAGATAGCTGTCCACGCTTTCGTATAGGATCTGATAATCATGGACATAACAATGTATTCCTATGGTATGCCCTTCCCGGGCAATCCTTCTGGCCGTCTCAGGATACTTTTCCACATATTCCCCAATGAGAAAAAAAGTGGCTTTAATATTCTCCCTGGCCAGGACATCCAGTACCATATCTGTGCTTTCCTCCGATGGCCCGTCGTCAAAGGTCAGATACATGCTTTTGGGGTGAAAATACAGGTCGATCCCCTGGGCAATCCCCTCCGCCACCTTATTCTGGTATTCCTCGCTGGCCAAAAGGCTCCTCTCCTCCGGGTTTGATAGAAACCCTGTCTCTATCAGGCAGGCGGGCATTAAGGTCTTTCCTGTAACATAAAATTCTGCCTCTCCCCACAGCTCCCGTTCCCTGGCACCTGTGCTTTTCACCGTCTCCTGGTGGATCAGCCGGGCAAGCCTCTGATTATCCCTTGCAGGGTCTGTGCCGTCATACCAGGTTTCAATGCCGCTTACGCTCTTATCGCTGCCTTCATAGGTATTCTGGTGAATGCTCACATATACGTCCGCCTGATAGCTGTTGGCAAGCTCCACCCGCTCCTCCTTTGCCAGGTACTCGTCCGTTTCCCTGGGCATCATCACCTGGTAGCCCCTGCCCTCCAGTTTTTCCTTCACACGGAAAGCAATCTGGAGATTGACATCCTTTTCAGAGACGCCCCCTTCCATGCAGCCGCAATCCTCCCCCCCATGTCCCGGGTCTATGGCGATCAGCGGGACTTTCCGCTCCTTTGGCGTCCTGGCAACTTTCTTCTCCGGCGCTTCTTCCTTTTCTTTTTTTTCTCTCCCAATGGCTTCTGCCGCTGCCTCCACCTCCGGGTTTTCCGGTGTGGCTGTGGCAACCATTGTAATAAAAGTAAACGTACCAATTACGACGCCTGCCGCCATGGCTCCCAGAATGGCCCTTAGCCGCGCGCCATTTCTTTTTTCTGTCTTTTTCCGGCTGCCCTTCTCTCTTGTATCCATCATATAATGCTCCTTTTGTACCAAAACCTTCTGCCGTTCCCAGCTTTTGATATTATCATATACATCCGGTGCATCATATTTTCATCATATTTGCATCATTTCTGCATCATTTGGAGATTTTTAAAAAGAGCTCGTTAATCCCATCATAAAAGCCAATGGTCACCACTGTGCTGGCATCCCCCATACCCGGGAACACATATTTTCTGTAATAGGGGGTTGTCTCCATAAGGGGGTTGTCCGTCTCATAAACCTCAGGCTCATCAAGCCCCATGTATTCGCTCCACCTGCCAATCATTAAATCCGGGTCCAGCTCCTCCCAGCTTTGGTCTGTCCTTGCATAAAACTCATAAACCTTCCCATCCTCCGCGTCCAGATAGGCGTCAATCAGCCGGTTAGCCTTGTCGGCATTTTTCCTGTCAGTGGAAAGGCTTACTTTCCATACAGACACATGGTTCCTGGGTTCCAGCACGTCAATTGCGGAGTACAGCGCCGCCTCATACTCCCCCTTCCTTACTTCCTTTACACTCTCCGGTAATATTCCCAGCATTTTCAGGGATTGGAGCATTTCATTACAGGTGGTAAAGATTTCCTGGCTGGTTATTTCCTTTCCGGTAGGGCCTTTATGGTTGGACACAAAGGCATAGGTCCCTCCCAGCTCCTGGTAGCTTTCCTCCTCCATCCTGGTAAGGGCGTTTTGTTCGCTTTCCGGGAGTGACTGGCTGTTTAAGCATTCGGAAAGAATATACAGTTTCTCATTCCCTGCCAGCTTATACCGGTATCCCTCCCCCTCCATCCCGGAAGTGCGGGTGTTGATCCGGTCCAGTACCGTCCTGTCCCGGTAATGGGCCAAAAGCTCCGGCCCCCAAAGGGACAGCCCCATAACCGCCACCGCCCCAAAAAGAAATATCAGGTTAACAGCCGTCTTTTTCATACTGCCCCTCCTTCTTTTTCATCAGCACAAAGCTGATGCAGGTTCCCTCCCCCGGGATGCTTTCTATTTCCAGCCTGCTGTTATGAAGGGATAAGATTTCCTTGCACAGGGCAAGGCCCAGCCCAGCCCCGTTCCTGCTGCGCGAACGGGATTTGTCTACCATATAAAATGCCTTGGTAATCTTCAGCACATCCTGCCTGGAAATGCCAATGCCATAATCCTTCACCATAAAGCGGTAGCCTGCTTCTTCCTCCCGCCCGGTGATATCAATAACGCTTCCCGGCTCAGAAGCTTTGCAGGCATTATCCAGAAGGTTAATCAGCACAGTAATGATCAGGTTCCTCTCCGCCCACACACAGGCCTTGTCATAAGAATACACAAAATGCATGGTTTCATTTGCCTTGAACATATCCCGCAGGTACAGAAACAGGCTGTCTGTCCATACTTCCTGGAACTGTGCCTGCCCGTGCTTTGCCACCAGAATATCCAAAAGCCGGATAGACATGGCCTCCAGCCTCTTGCCCTCTGTATAGATATAATTGGCGGAAAGAAAACTTTTTTCCTCATCCAGCTTTCTGGACCGGAGCATATCCGCATAGCCGATGATGGCCGTAAGGGGCGTTTTCAGTTCATGGGCAAAGGCCCCTACAAAGTCCTCCCTTGCCTGGATTTCGTCCTCCAGCCTGCCGATATTTTCCTCCAGTACCTCCGCCATATGGTTAAAATCCAGGGTAAGCTGCCCCAGCTCATCGTCGCTTACCTTTCTTGCCCGGTAGTCATAATCCCCCACCGCCATATGTTTGGTTGCCCGGGTCAGCAGGCGGATGGGCTTGGTAAGCCAGGAGGAAATCAGATACATGATAAAGGTCCCCAGCAGCAGCATTGCCAGCGTAACCTGGCGATAGACCCGGAAGCCCAGTGCCCTCTCATTAAAAACCTCGGATACATCCCGCAGGGTTTCCAGATACAGCACCCGGTCCAGGGCATTTAAGCTGCTGCCAGTCTGTATATAATAATGCCCGCCCATCCGTATGGTGCGGTAAGTTTTGGTGGCCGTATCTGTCTGGGCCAGCAGCCCGCCGCCGGCTTCAAATCCAATGCTGGCATAAATGGTATTTTTTTCCTCATCGGAAATCCGCAGCATCCGGCTGGTATTCTGCCCCCCTGTCTCCAGGTTAGAAGCAATCTGTTCCACTGTATTGTCCTGGAGCACGTCATATTTGGCTGGCACATTTAACGCCGCTGTCTCAAAAGCAAAACACAGGATACTGTTTTCGTCAAGGGCCTGCCCCGCTTCCCTTAAAAGGGAAGTCTCAAACACATAATTCACAAAATAAAACCCGCTGAACCCAAAAGCGGCCGCCATGACGGTCATGGTCCACAGCAGCAGTTTAGAAGAAAATTTCATTTTGCAACCTCTAAGCGGTAGCCCACCTTATACACCGCTACCAGATTCTGCTCCCAGCCCAGCTTTTTCCGAAGCCGCTGTACATGAAGGTCCAGGGTGCGGCTGTCCCCCATGTACTCGTCCCCCCAGACCTTTTCATACAAAATTTCCCGGAACAATGCCACATTTTTGTTCTGCATAAAAAGCAACAGCAGGCCGAATTCCTTGTTGGTAAGGACAATCTGGTTCCCTCCCTTTAAAACTCTGCGGGCTTCCACGTCCACCTCCACTTCCCCTGCGGTAAGCTTTTTATCCGTTTTATTGTACCGCCGCAGCACTGCTTCCACCCGCGCCACCAGCTCCACCACATCGAAGGGCTTCACCAAATAATCGTCCGCTCCCGCTTTCAGCCCCTTTACCCGGTCCCGTACCTCATGCTTTGCCGTGATAAAAATCACGGGAATCTTTAAAGGGCGCACATAGGCCATCACATCATACCCGTCCGCTCCCGGGAGCATGATATCCAGGAGGATCAAATCGTAGTTTTCTTTATCAATCAGGTCTAAGGCATCCATCCCGTTTTGCGCTGTAGTGCAGTGATAGCCCGACGCGGACAGGTTCAGGTCTATCAGGTCGCAAATTGGTTTTTCATCGTCCACAATCAGTATTTTAATCATCTTTTCTTCCCATCCGTTCCTTACCATCCCCAATAAGCCCGTGCCTTTTCCACCAGCCCGGATACTGTATCCTCATCCCTGCAGGGATATTGTTTTTTCATTTCCGTATCCTCGTAAAATCCCCCAGTGCGCTGATAATAAATGGCATAATCATTTTCCGTCATCAGCTCATTTTCGCTGCCCCCATAGCTGTAACGGGCAAGCACCAGAATATCCTTCATCCCGTCCCCGTCAATATCCCTGCAGGTAATCCCCTTCAGGGCATAAAGATTGTCGTATTCCCCCATAGGCTGGAAGCTCCACACAATATATCCCTGCTCATTGACCAGGTAGATCATAAAGGTGGCAAAATTGGCCATGGTATAAGTCCCGGGCACTACCTCCAGCCTGCCCAGCTTCTCAAACTGCCGGTAATGGCACTGCTCCCAGGCAATCTCAAAGCCATTGTCCAAAAGCTCCTGCTTAGTGGCCGATGTATAAAGAAACTCCGCCGAATCCCCATCCCTCACAAAGGCAGCAATACTCTCCACACTTTTGTTCATGCCAAACCGGTTAATCTTGTCCGAGATACGGTAATCCCGGTAAAACCCGCCCTTATCCTGGAATAATACATCCCCAATTTTGTAAGGTTTCCCCGCATAAGCGCCCCGGCCATTCATACAGGTGACAATCAGCACAATATCCATCAGGCCGTCCCCGTTCAGTTCCTGGAAGGAAACCGCCCGCACCTCCCTGATTGGCTGGTGAAGCTCTCCCCTGCTGCGGTTGTTCACCTCAAGCTGATCCGTTTTGTATACAATGTTCCCTTCCCCGTCCGCAAAAAACAACGCCAGGCGGTGATAAGTTTTCTCCAGGGCCGGGATCAGGGATACCTCCCCAAAGCCCTCGGTCACTATGGGGAATATCTGGCCTTCTATCACCTCAAAGCCGTTCTCACCCATCTGGGAGCGCTCTGTAATCTCATTAAAACGCTGCTGATAGCTCTCATAAGCTGCCAGCAGCGCATCAGGATTTTCCCTGCCGTTTTGGGCATTGGCAGGGATAGGAAATTGGGGCAGCAACAGCATTGTACAGGCTGCCATGATGGAACATATGATTTTCTTTTTCAATTTTGTACCCCCACATACCGCTGGTTTTGTTTATAGCATTATGTTATTTTAGCACAGTGTAAAAACAGAGTGCAATATGATTTTCTTCCTAAATGCCATGATGATACATTTTGGGTGACCCGGGGCGGGACAGCAAAAGCGGCGGGGAAGCCATAACATTGCTTCCGGGATAATTTCATTTATATGCTAAAAGTCAGCAGCCCCAGCTTGGAAACCACAATTTCCCTGACCAGCATGCCGGAAGCCTTCTTTTTCGCCAGGTTCATACCCGCCAGCTCCTTTAAGGTAAACACCTTCTCCTGGTAGCAGATCTTTTTCCTGCCTGCAAGGCCCTTCTTTTCCGTTTGGACCTGGGCCTTTACTTTCACTTTTAACTGGCTGTAGGTTTCATAGACAAAGGTATTCTCCTCCAGGTAATAAAACTGGCTTTCAAGGGTCGTATCCTGGGAAACCTCCGCCAGAATATACCGTTCCAGAATTGCTTTCAGCTTAAAGGGAACCATTTCCTGGAAAAGCAGCTCCCTATAAGAAAAGCCAGCCCCAAGGCAGACTGACCCCACATCTTCAAGCACATATTTAAAGTCCTCATAACAGGTGACCTTTTCCTGACCCTTCATAAAAACAAAACCATACCTTTCTGTCCCTTTATCTCTCCAAATCTTCTATGGCAAAACCGCTCATACGGAAAGCCTCCCGGATCGTCTTTTGGGACATGCCTGTTTCCTGGGAAAGTTCCTCCACGGTAACTTTTCTGTGCAGTTCCCCGGCCAGCTCCCTGGCCTTTCCCGCCACCTGGTTTACCCTGTCAAGGATCTTCCTGTCCTTGTCCGCTTCCTGCCTGCTTTGGGCAATAAGGGCTTCCATTGCATCCATGACCATTCTGGCAAGCATCCCCTCTGCATCCTTTGCATGTTCCGCGCACCCAAGCAGGGAAACTCCCATAGAAAGCGCCACATTCCCCTCTCCGATCAAATCCTCCAGCAAAACGCCCTGCCCTGCGTAAAGCCTGGAGATTTCAACCACCTGGGGCAAAAACAGGCAGATCAGCCTCTCCCTGGCCTCCTTTTCCCCTGCCATGGCAGAAAGAATGACGGCCTCCCGCTCCCCTTCGCTGGCTGGCTCTTTCTGGTAAATTGATTTTTTGTATTCTTCCAGGTAATCCGTCTCTTCCTTGGAGAGATATTCATCCAGGTCCACCGGCTCTCCCACGCCGATTTTGTGCTGCTTCAAATAATCATATATCAGCCCAAACTGCTCCTTTGACAGAGAATGTTCTTTAAAAACCTCCTCCACCTGCTGCCTGGAAATACAATTCTGCTGTTCCTTTGCCAGGCTCCTCACTTCTTCAAGGCTCCTGGCAAATGCAAGTTCACGGTTTTCTTCCATAATATCCCCTCCTATTCCAGTTCCGCAACCGCCCTGCCCGTGCCCTTTTTCCGCAGAGGGAAATCCTGTCTGGCCTGCAGCCAGTATTTCCTCTGGGGCACTGCCTGGGCTTTTGCTGTCTTCCAGTTCCGCAACCGCCCTGCCCGTGCCCCTTTATTTTTTTATGTGGGTGTGGGTGAAAAGGTGATCCTGGCAGTACTCATAGCTGCCTTCACATTTGGAGCAAAACCGGAATTCCAGCTCCGGGTTGCTCTCGTCTGTCCTTCCGCAGATGGCACATTTGTGCCGGGTGGCCCCGGTAGTCTTTTTCACTTCCCGCCGGAATTCGTGCCGGCGCTTTGCCTGCTTGGGCGTCATGTGGATCATCCCCCTTCCGCTAAAGAAAAAGATCAGGAAGTTCATAAGGGATGCGCCGATTACGAATTTGACGGCTACACCGCCTGTAATAAAATCGAAAACCAGCAGGGCACCATATATAATTGCCAGCACCTTAATTTTAACAGGTATGAAAAAGAACAGCAGAAGCTGCATATTGGGGTAGGTGGCGGCAAAAGCAAAGTAAATAGACATATTTACATAATAAGTGCTGAACATGGGTGCCAGCGAGTAAGGGGTATTATAGGTTTCCCAAAATATCGGCAGGCCTTCCCCCATAAAAACCAGCGTGTAGGCAAAGAGCAGGAAAGACCCAAGTATGGTAAAAAACATGCCCGAAAAAATATATACATTATAACGGTAAGTCCCCCATGTCCTCTCTAAGGTGGTTCCCAGGGAGTAATAAAAATACAGCATCAGCAAGGTAAAGAAATCAAACCGGGAAGGAGGGATGACCAGCCAGGTAAAAAGCCGCCATACCTGCCCGTGGAAAATAATCTCATAGGGATTTAAGTACAGGTAAGAAAGCATATTAGGATACATCCAGTAAAAAAGATAACCGAACGCATAACAGATGATTAATACCATGGATAAATTATTGATTGCATATTTCCCAAATTTTTTTTCAAACTTATCTGACATTCTCATGATTTCTTTCTACCCCCGTTTTTTGAAGCATCGTAAATCCTTTTTCATGGTGTTTTAAGCCATACAGCATATTGCCTACAAAACTGGCATTGGTTTAACCTAAACTTCATATATTCTAACATCCCTGCATGAAATTGTAAATAAACCCAATCTTTTTTTAGAAATTTACAATTTTTTCTTTACAAATTGTTTAGTTTCCCGGATTGCATTTTGAAATACCCTGTCGTATAATAACAACGCGTGTCAAAATAACGCTATGCTATTAGTATAGGAAATTACTGGAACAAATATTATGATAGAAAGGCGGTAGATTATGGACAATCAACATTATACCCTTGGCATTGACATCGGCTCTACCACTGTCAAAATTGCCATTTTGGATGATGCTCATAATATTCTTTTTTCTGACTATAGAAGACATTTTGCAAATATAAAAGAAACACTCTCCGGGCTCCTTGCCGACGCCCGCTCCCAACTGGGGAATATCATCCTGCACCCGGTAATCACCGGTTCCGGGGGGCTTACCCTGGCCCGGCATTTAGAAGTCCCCTTTGTACAGGAAGTGATCGCCGTAGCCACAGCCCTGCAGGGGCTTGCGCCGAAGACGGATGTAGCTATTGAACTTGGGGGGGAAGACGCCAAGATCATTTACTTTGAAGGGGGCAATGTGGAACAGCGCATGAACGGCATCTGCGCAGGGGGCACCGGCTCCTTTATTGACCAGATGGCGTCCCTTCTGCAGACCGACGCCTCAGGACTGAATGAATACGCCAAAGGCTACCGTTCCCTTTACACCATCGCGGCAAGGTGCGGCGTGTTTGCCAAATCCGATATCCAGCCCCTGATCAACGACGGGGCGACCAAAGAAGACTTGTCCGCTTCCATTTTCCAGGCGGTGGTCAATCAGACCATCAGCGGTCTTGCCTGCGGAAAACCTATCCGGGGGCATGTTGCCTTTTTAGGCGGTCCTTTACACTTCCTCTCCGAACTAAAGACAGCTTTCATCCGCACCTTAAAGCTGGATGAAGAACATATTATTGATACCGGGCATTCCCATCTGTTTGCCGCCATCGGCTCCGCCATGAACGCAAAGGATGAGGTATCCGTGTCCATGGAGGAAATCACATCCCGGCTCTCGGGGGAAATCAAAATGGAATTCGAAGTGGAGCGGATGGAACCTTTGTTTTCCTCCCCTGAGGAATATGAAAGCTTCCGGGAACGCCATGCAAACTACCGTGTCCAAACCGGATCCCTCCCTTCCTATAAAGGGAACTGTTTCCTGGGCATTGACGCCGGGAGCACTACCACCAAAATTGCCCTGGTAGGCGAAGACGGCTCCTTGCTGTACTCTTTTTACAGCAGTAACGATGGAAGCCCGTTAAAGACCGCCATCCGGGCAATCAGGGAAATCTATTCCCAGCTTCCGGAAGGCGTCCGTATTGTGCGCTCCTGCTCCACAGGATATGGGGAAGCACTTATGAAGGCGGCTTTTCTGCTGGATGACGGGGAAGTAGAGACAGTGGCACACTATTATGCCGCCGCGTTTTTCAATCCCCAGGTAGACTGTATCCTGGATATCGGCGGCCAGGACATGAAATGCATCAAAATTAAAAGCCAGACGGTAGACAGTGTCCAGCTTAACGAAGCCTGTTCCTCCGGCTGCGGCTCCTTTATCGAAACCTTTGCCAAATCCCTGAACTATACCGTGGAGGACTTTGCAAAGGCGGCACTGTTTGCAGCCCATCCCATTGACCTGGGTACCCGCTGCACTGTGTTTATGAATTCCAAAGTGAAACAGGCACAGAAGGAAGGGGCGTCCGTGCCGGATATTTCCGCCGGACTTGCCTATTCAGTAATCAAAAACGCCCTGTTTAAGGTAATCAAGGTTTCCGATGCCTCTGCCCTGGGAAAAAATATTGTGGTCCAGGGCGGGACCTTCTACAACGACGCCGTCCTCCGGAGCTTTGAAAAAATTGCCGGGTGTGAAGCTATCCGCCCGGACATTGCAGGCATTATGGGGGCTTTCGGGGCTGCCCTGATCGCCAGGGAGCATTACCAGGAGGGCTATGAGACCACCATGCTCCCTTTCAAAAAGATAAATGCCCTGGAGTTTGAAACAAGTATAGCAAAATGTAAGGGATGTACCAATAGCTGCCGCCTTACCATCAATAAATTTACAGGCGGGCGGCAGTACATATCCGGCAACCGTTGCGAACGGGGCCTGGGCAGGCAAAAAAATGAGAACAACATTCCCAATCTCTTTGATTATAAACTGAAACGGGTTTTCGGCTATGAGCCTTTACCTGCGGACAAAGCCATCCGGGGGAGCGTGGGGATTCCCCGGGTACTTAATATGTACGAAAACTACCCCTTCTGGCATACCTTTTTTACAAAGCTGGGATACCGTGTGGTTTTATCCCCTGTATCCAACCGGAAAATTTACGAGCTGGGGATTGAATCCATTCCCAGTGAGTCGGAGTGTTATCCCGCCAAGCTTGCCCATGGGCATATCAGCTGGCTGATCAGCCAGAAGCCGGATTTTATCTTTTATCCCGCCCTTTTTTATGAGCGGGATGAAATGGAGGGTGCCAATAATCACTACAACTGCCCTATTGTCACCTCCTATTCGGAAAATATTAAAAACAATGTAGAGGAAATTGGCCGGGGGGACATGGTTTTCCGCAACCCTTTCCTGTCCTTTGGGAGCCTGAAAACGGCCTCGGATGCCCTGGTAAAGGAATTTAAAGAGCTGCCTGCCGGGGAAGTAAGGGAGGCTGCCCGCCTGGGCTGGGAGGAATTAGCCGCCGCCCGCCTGGCCATGCAAAAGAAGGGCGAGGAGACCCTCTCTTACCTGGAAAAAGAAGGAAAACGGGGCATTGTGCTGGCGGGGCGGCCCTACCATGCAGACCCTGAAATTAACCATGGTATCCCTGAGCTGATAGCGGGCTACCGCATTGCCGTGCTGACAGAGGATTCCGTCTCCCACTTAGGCCAGGTGGAGCGTCCCCTTATTGTCACGGATCAGTGGGTGTATCATTCCAGACTGTATGCTGCTGCTTCCTATGTAAAGACAAGCGACAATCTGGATTTGATTCAGCTGAACTCCTTTGGCTGTGGCCTGGATGCGGTCACTACAGATCAGGTACATGATATTCTCTCCGCTGCCGGCAAGATTTATACGGTTTTAAAAATTGATGAGGTCAATAATCTGGGAGCCGCCCGTATCCGTGTCCGTTCCCTTATTGCCGCTCTGAAAGTCCGGGATAAGAATCATTTTGAGCGAAAGATGATATCCAGTGCTTACAACCGGGTATTGTTTACAAAGGAGATGAAAAAGACCTACA
>OFHA01000380.1_pt1 | contig 39691 bp, 37 predicted proteins | sample 1521891 | NCBI WGS metagenome assembly OFHA01 (sample SAMEA3504089, study PRJEB24116) | mouse gut metagenome | biome: mouse gut; feature: mouse-associated habitat; material: faeces | place: Denmark | collected 2011
CGCCCTCAAGCCGCTTCCCTTCTTTCTCTTTGCCGCCATTACGGCCATTGCCGTATTTTCCTATTTATATCAGGCCAGAAGCTGTCATATGATGCATGCCTTTCCTGTTTGCCGGGAATCCTTGTTCCTCTCCAACCTGTTCTCCGGCGTGTGCTTTTTGGCTCTTCCCCAGGCTGTCGCCTTTATGGGCGGAATCGTTGTCTGCTTCCTGAAAAGCATCATGCCCTATCAGCGCGGATGGCACCTGTCCGGTAAAGCAGACCAGCGGCACACTGTCATAATTGGCCGTAGCAATCCCGGTCACCAGATTGGTTGCACCGGGCCCGCTTGTAACAAGGCAGACCCCTGTTTTTCCCGTAGAACGCGCATACCCGTCAGCTGCATGGATAAGCCCCTGCTCGTGCCTTGGCAGAATCATGCGGATTCCCTGCGCGTCATAAAGCGCATGAAATAAATCGACTGCCTGCCCGCCGGGATAGGCAAACAGCGTATCAACCTGTTCTTCTGCCAATGCTTTTACGAATAATTCTGCTCCTGTAATCTGCATATAGAAATCCTCCCTAATGATTGCGTGTGCTTGCTTGCATTATCTGCTGAAAAATACGGCACTGCCCAGTCACCGTGCCGTAACCTTACTGCCTGTGTCCGATGCCAGAAAGAAATATTTCCACTGACTGGCGGATATACTGCTCCTTACTGACTGGCGAAAGACGGCCGTCAAAGGAAGCCTTTAAAAAAGTGTAGCCGAATGTGCTTGAAAATACCGTCATGGCCAGACATTCCAAATCCATATCCGGCATCTTTCCCCGCTTTTTCATTTCCCTGAAATAATCCATCAAAGCGGATAAAAAGGCCTGCGGAACCTTCATCACAAGAGGGGCCGATTCCTCATACAGCTGGGGTGCCCGCAGTCCAATCGATAATTTTACAAAATCAGGCGTAATCCGGTTCATATATTCTGTCATAAACATTTCAAGGTCCGGGCCAAGCTCCCACCTGACATTTGCAAAAATATCCGGTGTCAGATTCCCGCGCCATTTTTCCTGTTCTATGCCGCTTAACACGATATCTTTTTTATTCTTAAATTTCCGAAACAGCGTGCATTCATTCACGCCTGCGAGCTTGGCTATGTCCTTCGTAGTCGTGACCGCATACCCCTTGTCCCTGACAAGAGTCATTGCTGCATCAATAATTTTCTGGCTGGTTTCATCCATGTTCAATTCCTCCATCCGGCATGCAAGTGAACACTTTCATTTTATACTGCCAGTGCTGTAATGTCAAGTACTTTTCATTGCAATTACAGCTGTATGACGCGGTTCCACCGGTGCCACAGAAGAAAGGAACGCAGGACTTCATCTGCCAGAAATGCCGCAAAGATTCCAGCCAGGCCAAATTCCAGCACGCACCCCAGCACCCAGGCAAGGCCCGTGCCAATTCCCCACATAGATATCACAGAAATTATTATTGGATAATGCACATCTCCGACAGCCCGCAGGGAATTTCCAAGAGTCAGGTTCACATTTTTGGCGAACACAGACACCGCATCCATGACCAATGCAAGATACGCCATTCGCAGAATGTCCTCATTATCTGTAAATATACCAAGCAGGCTTCTGCCGGACACGGCAAACAGAAATCCGAAAGCTGCAGCTGCCACCGTTCCTTTCCGAATGCATGACAGGGAAACCCGCTTCGCTTCTTTTCGTTCATCTGCCCCGGCATGCACGCCGACGATAATCCCCGCTGCCGCTGCTATCGAATTTGGAAGCAGTACCAGCATAAAAGAAAAATTCATCGCATATATTTTAGCCGTCAGCGCTTTTGTTCCCAAAAATCCGATAATCATCGTCACTGCCATCTGAGAGCATTTATAGGAGCAGGACTCCCCTGCTGCCGGAAAGCCAAGTCTTAAAATACTTTTCAAATCCGATTGCCCTGGTTTTCGTGCCAGCTTATCCTTATCTGTGATGAAAAACATTACAAAAACTGCCACAGCTGCAGCTGCATTTGCGCTCACCGTCACCAGGGCCACATCTTTCATCGTTCCCCACACATGCAGATACCCATTGACTGCCAGTATATCCCCAATGATATTCCAGATATTCGCAGCAATGGAAACTGCAGACGTAAATACAGCTTTTCCATAGCATCTGTATATCGAAGCAGTAATTGCAGACAGCGCCTGGAAAAACAGTCCATAGCTCATGACTTCCAGATATTCAGATGCCATTTTTTGCAGGCTGCGTTCCATCTGCAGGAAAGATATGATTTCTTCGCAAAACAAATGTGTCACGAAAAAAGAAGCCAGTCCAAAGGCCGCCATCAGCCAGAATGCTGCCCCGCAGACAGACCTTTGCTTTTCATAATCGCCTGCCCCTACTGCCTGTGCCAGCACAATGGCAGTTCCTGCTGACACCACCCGGAATAAAAGCAGTACCATACCCAGAAGCTGGCTGACATATCCTGCCGCAGCTACAGCCTGTTCGGCATACCGGCCAAGCACATAAGTATCAGCAAACCCAAACAGCGTCTGAAACAAAGACTCCAACGCAATCGGAACGGCAAGAGCCCATATCTGATATCGATTCTCCCTTTTTTTCACCGTTATTTCTCCCCCGTATAACTGATTTTTTATTTTCAGTATACTGCCTGTTTCCGCTGCTTTCTATATTATTTTCGAACACGCTTATATGATTTTTTAATTTTCTGCAAATCTGCCAAAAAAGTGCACATGATTGCAGATTCAAAATACCCGTGTTATACTGTTTTTCAGGCACATGTTCCACAGGAGGAATTTTCTATGTTTCAGTTTACCGATTTTTTTCAGTCCAGTAACAGCCGGCATTCGATGTTTATGCCCCACTCTCTGGGAATGGAGGTCTGTCAGAAGGGCCATTCTTTTCAAGCCCGTTACCGGGACTATCATCTGATTCATTACGTTGTATCAGGACAGGGTACACTTGAGATAAACCAGTCCTGTTATAAAATCCAAAAGCATATGGCTTTCTTTATTCCCGCCGGCATAAAAGCAGGCTACGAGGCTGACAGAAATGTTCCGTGGAGTTATTGCTGGACAGGATTTTATGCCAGTCCGGATGATATCAGGCATATTGTGCCAGGCCATTCACAGGGCATGGTATATCCTGCCTTTGACACTTTGGAAATATGGAATATCATTCTCCATTTTTTCCAGCAGAAATCCTCCTTTCGCGACTATTCCGAGAAAGCGTTTTCCACTGGCCAATATCATTTGGAGATTAATTATGACCGTTCCCGCTCTTTTTCCATGTCCTCTGTTTTATACGAGATTTTTTCCCGGCTTCCGCTGCCGGAACCGTGTGAGCCGGCTCCCTCTGCAAATGCCAGCCATATCCGGGAATACCTGGATGACAATTACAGCAGGCCTGTGCAGATTTGTGAAATAGCACGGCTGTTCTCCATGCACCCTGCCTATCTGTCTGCCGTATTCCGAAAAGAATACCGGATTTCCCCCAAAGGATATCTTATCCAGAAGCGGATAGAATCGGCTGCCCAACTGCTTCATGCGACAGATTTATCCATCAAGCAGATTGCAGCCTGCGTCGGGTATGCGAACCAGCTGGAATTTACACAGCTTTTCAAAAAACATACCGGCAAATCACCGACTGCATACCGGCAGTCCATCCTGCCGGAAAACGCTGTGTATTACAAATGACCCGGCATCACGCAAAAAACACCATCACAGCGGCGCTGGCATCTTTCCCTGGCCAGAGCCGCTGTAATGGCATTTTGATTCCTGCTACTCAACTCTTATCGAAAATCCCTCAAATATTCCAGCCGGAACATCTTCGCCAAAATCATACTGTTCTGCCCGGTCTGCTTCAAATCCATAAACAAACACACTCTTTTTATCCGGGTCAACAATCCAGTATTCCCTGACTCCGGCTGTACAATACTGAATCATCTTCTTAATATAATCCCTGGGCCTGCTGCTTGGAGAAACGATTTCAATGACCCAGTCCGGCGCTCCATGACACCCTTTTTCATCCAGCCTGGAAATATCACAGATAACAGAGATGTCTGGTTCCAGATAATTTTTTTCACTGCCTTCATTCAAAAATACTGCAAACGGAGCTGCCAGTACCTGGCAGTCTCCATCCTGTTTTTTGATATAAGCTGCAATTTCGCTCGACAGCGCCATGCTGATTCTCTGATGTGTCCAGCCTGGCGGTGCCATATAATAAATTTCACCGTTCAAAAGCTCCGCACGGACACCTTCTGGAAGATTGTAAATATCATCGAGGGTATAAATTTTATCTTCTGGTAATTTTTCCTTTACCGCATCATCCATTGCTATGTCCATCCTCACCCATCTGCAAGCACAAACCTGCGAATCACTTCCCCTACGGCACCTTCATTGTTGTCTTTCTCACACTGGTAATCCGCATACGCCTTCACTTCCAGATATGCATTCCTTGGAACCGCGCCTGTACCGGCTTCCTGCAGCATGGAAATATCATTTCTTTCATCCCCGGCTGCTACGGAATGTTCCACCGGAATGTCCAGATATTCACAGAGCGCCTTTACCGCAGACCCCTTCGAAATGCCGGCCGGACAGTATTCAAGATACTGCTCGCAGGAAAAAAAGCTGTTCAGGCATTCCCCGGCCCATCCGGCCTGCTCTTTTTCAAACTGCCGCAGCCTTTCATGGTCTGTCAGGCTGATAACAATCATTTTGGCCGGGGCATCCTTAAGATGCTCCAGCACATCTTTTGCAATCACCGGCACGAGTTTTGTATGGCCTGTATAAGCATCCAGCTCCGGTGTTCTCCTGCACGCCATGACCGCATCATCGCGGGTGCGGTCATATGTATGGATATAAAGCCCGGCCTTGTGTGCTTCAGCAAACATCCGCCTTACGACAGGAATCGGAACCGAATGGTATGCAATCACCTTCTGGCGGAAGGGGTCATAAAGCACCCCGCCATTATAAGCCGCTACGTAACATCCTTCCTTATCCAGCCCGAACATTTTGACAACCCCGAGCGCACTTGCCAGCGGCCGTCCGGTACAGGCGGTAAATATATGCCCCTGTGCCAGCATCTCGTCAATGGCTTCCCGCGTGCCAGGCTCAATGTCCTTGCTGTCATTTAATAACGTCGCATCCAAATCTGAAAACAGAATTTTTTGTTTTTTCGTCATATTTTTCTCCATCAGCCAACCGGCTCTGCCGGCACAAACACGCGGTCCTGGTAGGCTTTATCTTCCTTCGGCACCGCTTCCCCGGCTTCCCTGCAGAATATTTCCTGAGAGTTAATCAGCACTTTTCCGCGCTTGTCAATTTTTTCATAGGTACCGTCCTTTTGCAGGATATGTGCCTTCACATTGTCCTCAAATTCCACATCCAAAATATGCAGCACCTTCTTTTTCAGCTCCTCGTCGAGTACCGGGAATACGATTTCCACCCTGCGGTCAAGGTTTCGCGGCATCCAGTCCGCGCTGCCCATATAGACCTCTGCATGGCCGTCGTTGCAGAAATCAAAAATCCGGCTGTGCTCTAAGAAATTTCCGACAATGGAGCGTACCTCAATGTTCTCACTCACATCCTTAATTCCGGCACGCAGGCAGCAGATGCCGCGTATGAGCAGTTCTATTTTGACACCGGCCGTGGACGCTTCGTACAGCGCTTCTATCATTTCCTGGTCGCAGAGCGAATTCATCTTGGCACGGATATACGCCTGCCTGCCTTCCCTGGCATTTCTTGTCTCGCGGCGCACCAGCTTTAAGAACTTTTTGCGCAGCCAGATAGGCGCTACGGCAAGGCAGTTCCAGCTGAGCGGCTCGGAATATCCTGAAAGCATGTTAAATACAGCCGTCGCATCTTCGCCAATGGCTTCGGAACAGGTTAAAATACCGCAGTCTGTATACAGCTTTGCCGTCGAATCGTTGTAATTGCCGGTTCCAAGGTGCACGTAGCGGCGGATGCCTTCTTCTTCGCGGCGCACGACAAGCGCAATTTTGCTGTGCGTCTTCAAGCCGACAATGCCGTACAAGACATGGCAGCCGGCCTGCTCTAATTTTTTCGCCCAGACAATGTTATTTTCCTCATCAAAACGGGCCTTTAATTCTACCAGTACCGTAACCTGCTTGCCGTTTTCGGCTGCCTGTGCAAGCGATGCAATAATCGGGGAATTTCCGCTGACACGGTAAAGCGTCATTTTTATGGCCAGCACCTGTTCGTCACAGGCAGCCTGGCGGATTAATTCCATAACCGGCACAAAGCTCTGGTACGGATGGTGCAGCAGGATATCTCCTTTTTGTATCGCTTCAAAAATATTTTCTCCCGGCATAACTTCCGGCACAAGCTGCGGCTGGTATGATTCGCAGCGCAGATGGTCACATCCGGCAAGCCCGTACATTTTCATTAAAAATGTAAAATCTATCGGGCCATTGATATAAAAAATATCCTGCTTGTATTCAATATGCAGTTCTTCTTTTAAAAATCCAAGCAGCTTCTGGTCAATCCCTTCTTCGACCTCCAGACGGATAACCTCGCCCCATTTGCGCTTTTTAAGCTGTTTTTGGATTTCTTTGAGCAAATCCGGTGCTTCATCCTCGTCAATCGAAAAATCGGCATTGCGCATAATGCGGTACGGATAAGCGCATACGACTTTATAATTGGAAAACAGCTTGTCGATATTTTTCTCAATGACCTGTTCTAACAGAATAAATACTTTTTCTTCCGGGTTTTTGGATGGCACCGGAACAAGCCTGGCCATGCCGCTTGGCACCTGGACGGTGGCAAATTCCGGCTTTGCTTTTTTATCCTTTTTCCCTTCTTTTTTATCTTCTTTTTTCTCTTTTTCTTTTTTCCCGTTTTCCTGCGCGGCAGCTTCTTCCAGCACACCGTCGTCTTCCGGTGCCCGTTCCCCGAACAGGCCGCCGCTTCCCTTGTGTTCAATAACGGCCGCAATGTTCAGCGATTTATTGCGGATTAACGGGAACGGCCTTCCTGCGTCCACGGCCATCGGCGTCAGCACCGGATAGACTTCTTTTTCAAAGTATTCATCCACAAAGGCTGCCTGTTCCTCCGTTAATTTTTCGTAGGCATCAATAATGTATATCTGTTCCTGGTTTAACAGCGGCAGCAGCGAACGGTTATAGGTCGAGTACTGCAGGTTGACCAGCTCCCTGGTGTCCTGATTGACCAGCTCTAACTGCTTTGAAGCATCCATGCCTGCAATGTCAGCTTTTTTCACGCCTGCATGCAGCATGTCTTTTAAAGATGCAACCCGGACCATAAAAAATTCATCCAGGTTCGAGGACGCAATGCTGACAAATTTCAGCCGCTCTAACAGCGGAATCGTCTTGTCACGCGCTTCGTTTAACACCCTGCGGTTAAATTTAATCCAGCTTAACTCCCGGTTTTCAAAATATTCCGGTTTTCCATATGCAATTGTCTTTTCCATGAAATACTCCCTCTCCCTATAGATATACCCGTTTCTCTTTGATAACAGGCTTTAATCCGAAAATACCCTCAAACGAATCCGCTTTTGCAGCCAGCAGGCCTTTTTCCAGTGCAATGTCATTCATCGATTCAATCGTAATCACGAGCTGCTTGTTTTTGATAACGGCTTTTACGTTCTTAAATTTCTGCCTGTGGCTGCGGTCCATCGCGTTTGCTACCTTTAAAATCGCTGCCAGCTTTGCCACGACCATATAGCTGCGGCAGTCCATCCGGTCCGCCAGCTCCTCATACGGGTCTAACGGCGTGGAATTATAAAGCACTACGCTTGCCACCATTTCGCGTTCCAGATGCGTCAGGCCGATAATTTCCGTCGCCCGGATAATCTGATAGGCACAGATTGCACTGTTTGCAATGCTTATGTATTTTCCGCAGTCATGCAGGATAGCTGCGACCTTTAACAGCAGGCGTTCCCTTTTTCCCATGCCGTGTATTTTTTTCATCGCATCAAACAGCAGGGAAGCCATATCCGTCAGCGCATCAATATGCTGGGAATAGCTCATATACCGCATCGACATGTTTTTGGCAGCGGATAAAATATCTTCGTCAAAATCGTGCGTGCAATGGACAATTTTGTGAGACTGCGCATAATCATATGCAATCCCGTCGCTGGTGTCCACATCCGGAAACCAGATGGTCTGTGCATGCATGGCCTTCGTCAGCTTTGCATATAAAATCACAGACGGCAGCACCAGAATATCTTTTTCATTTGAAAGGTTTAACGCCTCGGAAATTTCCTCCACACTCTTTTTATCCAGCTTATTTAAAAAGCTGATAAACCGCTCTGCCTCGACCGTATTCATATCCTCGCCGTTTTTCGTAATTTTGCGCATAATCTCGGAAATATAATCGCCCATTAAAATCACGTTTTTAATCTTTTCATCCGGATGCATGTACTGCGCCAAAAAGACGGCCAGCTCTTTGTCGACCAGTTCTTCCAGCTGGTTTTCCAGATGCAGCACATTGTGCTCAATGCCGGAAAGCATTTCCATTAACCGCATCGTCCCGATGGCAAGATGCTGTGTCGTTACGACCCTTCCATTGATAAACAGCGTAATCTGCAGGCTGCCGCCGCCCACGTCAATCACTGCCGCGCTGTCTTTTGTCATTTTTTCAAATCCGTTTCTTGCCGCCACGCCTTTATACGTTAAAAACCTGCGCTCGGAATTGCTGAGTGTCGCGACATCCAGCCCGGTTTTTGTCTTAATCTGGTCTACAATAAAAAGCATGTTTTTTGCTTCGCCCACGACATTTCCTGCAAATGCGCGGTATTCCTTTGCCTTATACCCCTGCATGATTCCTGCAAAATCCGCCAGTATGGCACACAGTTCGTCTATCAGGTCCGGGCCGATTACGCCGGAATGAAAGGTGTCCCGGCCAAGCTCGAGCCTTGTGCGGATATGGTCAATCTCTCTGATTTTCTTTTTTCCCGATAATTCAAAAATTTTCAGGCTCACTTCATAGGAACCGATATAAATTGCTGCAAATGTTGTAATTGCCATATGCTCCTGTCTTCCTTTCGCACTTTTCTTAATAATTTCCGAGCACCCTTATATGTTCGCATTCTTCTGCCAGTCCGCGCAGCGCGTTTTTTACAGCGCTTTCGTTTAAATTTCCCTCAAAATCAATAAAAAAGCGGTACTGCCAGTTCATCCCTTCCCGGTCCTTTAACGGCCTGGACTGGATAAAATTCATATTCAGGTCATTGTAAATAATATGCGATAACGCATGGTATAAAGCACCGCTTTTATGCTTTGCTTCCAGACAGATACTCATCTTGCGTGCATGCTTTAAAAATATTTTCTGATTTGATACAATAATAAACCTGGTCGAATTTTCGCAGCTGGTCTGGATATCGCGCTCTAATATTTTCATTCCGTACAGCTGTGCCGTCAGCTCGCTGGCAATCGCCGCTTTGTTCTTCCTGCCGGATTCCTTTACCTTGCATGCGGCAGCAGCCGTATTGCTCTCCGTCGCACAGTCCCAGTCCTCGTGCTGCTGCAGGTAGCGGTCACACTGGGCAAGCGCCTGCGGATGCGAATATACGCTTGTAATATCCGCAAGCTGCGCATCCATAAGCCCGAGCAGGCAGTGGCGGATAGGGATAATCTGCTCGCCCACAATATAATTGTCATATTCCATTAACAAATCATAATTTTCTGCCACGACTCCCGCGGTCGAGTTTTCAATCGGGAGCACGGCATAGTCTGCGTTCCCGGACTGGATTGCTTCCATGGCTTCCCGCCAGCTTGCTACATGAAAGCTGTCCGTATCACTTCCAAAATAAGAAAGCATTGCAATATGCGCATAAGCGCCCCAGACGCCCTGAAATACAATCCGTTTTCCTTCGGCGTTTATTATTGGAACCTCTTTAAAATCATTCGGCACATCAATCCCATGCTCGGTTAAAAGCTGGTACTGCCGTTTGCGGCTGATAGACATCAGATGCTCGAACAGCTCGCGTACCCCGTTTTTCAAAAAGCTGCCCTGTACAAGCGAAGATACCTTTTCCAGCTTTTCCCGCTCCCGCACTTTGTCAAATACCTTTTTCCCGGTCTGTATTTTGTATTCGGCAACCTCCGCTGCCAGCTCCATGCGTTTCTGATACAGAGCTGTAATCTCACTGTCTGTCTCGTCAATCTGATTCCTGATTTCTAATAAGTCTTTCACGTTTCCCACCTGCATCTGTTATTTTCGATAACCCATTGAACTGTTGCGTATCCAGCCATTAGAAATCGCTTCGCGATAGGCCGGATACCTGCAGCCACTGCTTTTTCATGCGGTCAGCGCAGTAAATGCGCAGACCTGGCTGAACTGTTACTATCATAGTACTTTTGCATAAAAATTTCAAGTGCGGATGACATCTTCCGCTGCCGCCGCCCCTATGCAAAATCAAAAATAGACATCTGATTCGATTCCGGGATTTCCCCCAGAATCCCCAGTTCTCCCATTAAATCCGCCACCGACTTGCTGACCTTCGAACGCTGGCGGAAATCATCCTTGGATAAAAACGGCCCGTCCTTGACTGCCTCGACAACGCCGTCCGCGGCCTTTTCCCCCATGCCGTCAATGGCGCTTAATGCAGGCATCAGTTTCCCGTCCAGTATCTGGAAATGGCGTGCCTTGACAAGCGATAAGTCAATCGGGCAGAAATCAAATCCCCTGGCATACATTTCCTGCACGATTTTCATATCCTTGACCGTGTCCTGTTCTTTTTTGGTCAGTGTATCTTTGCGCCGCTCATAGTCACGCATAAAATGCTCCAGCTTTTCCCGCCCCTGGCACATCAGCTCATAATTGAACGATGTCGCGCGGATGGAAAAATACGCCGCATAATAAGCAAGCGGGTAAAATACCTTGCAGTAAGCAATGCGCCATGCCATCATAACATAAGCAGCCGCATGCGCTTTCGGGAACATATATTTGATTTTCTGGCAGGACCAGATATACCAGTCCGGCACATCATGCTCTTTCATGGCGGCTATCCATTCGTCTTTGAGTCCCTTGCCCTTGCGCACCGATTCCATAATCGTAAAAGAAAGCTCGCTTTCCAAGCCCATTCCGATTAAATAAATCATAATATCGTCACGCGTGCAGATGGCCGTGGAAATCGTTGCCTTGCCTTCCTCGATAAGCGTCTGCGCATTTCCAAGCCACACGTCCGTCCCGTGTGACAGGCCGGAAATACGCACCAGGTCTGAAAACGACTGCGGCTTTGTATCGATTAACATCTGGATAACAAACTCGGTGCCAAATTCCGGGATGCCGAGGGAGCCTACCGTGCAGCCCCCGATATCCTCCGGCCGGATTCCCAATGCATCCGTGCTTTTAAAAATCGACATGACTGCCGCATCGTCTAACGGGATTTCCGTTGCATGCAGCCCTGTCAGGTCTTCGAGCATCCGGATCATGGTCGGGTCATCGTGTCCGAGTATATCGAGCTTTAACAGGTTGTGGTCAATCGAATGGTATTCAAAATGGGTGGTAATAATATCGGTAGACATATCGTTTGCCGGATGCTGGATTGGCGTAAAGGAATAGATTTCCTCGCCCATCGGCAGCACGACAATGCCGCCCGGATGCTGCCCGGTCGTCCGGCGTATGCCGACGCACCCCTGCACAATCCGGTTAATTTCACAGACCCTTTTATGAATGCTGCGCTCCTCGTAATACCGCTTGACATATCCAAACGCCGTTTTATCGGCAAGCGTTCCGATAGTACCGGCCCGGAACGTCTGTCCGGCCCCGAAAATTACTTCGGTATATTTATGCGCCTTGCTCTGGTAATCGCCGGAAAAATTCAGGTCAATATCCGGCTCTTTGTTGCCCTTAAATCCGAGGAACGTTTCAAACGGAATATCAAAGCCTGCCTTTACAAGCGGCTTCCCGCACACCGGGCAGACGCGGTCCGGCATATCACAGCCGGATCGTCCGGCGTATGCTTTTACCTCATCCGAATCAAAATCGCTGAAATGGCAGCTTTCACAGTAATAATGCGGGCTTAGCGGATTTACCTCTGTAATCCCGGCCATCGTGGCTACAAACGAAGAACCGACCGAGCCGCGCGAGCCTACCAGATAGCCGTCTTCTACCGATTTCCATACAAGCTTTTGCGCGATAATATACATCACGGCATACCCGTTTGAAATAATGGAATTTAACTCCCGCTCCAGCCGGCTGGATACAAGCTGCGGCAGGTTTTCGCCATACATTTCACGCGCTTTGTTATGGCAGATATCACGCAGCAGCTGGTCGGAATTGTCAATCACCGGCGGTGCCTTATCCGGGCGCACCGGGGAAATGCGTTCGCACATATCGCAGATGCGGTTTGGATTCGTTATCACGACTTCTTCTGCTTTCTGGCTGCCGAGATAAGAAAATTCTTCCAGCATTTCATCGGTGGTGTGCAGGAATAACGGTGCCTGCTCATCTGCATCCTTAAAACCGTGCCCTGCCATAATAATCCGGCGGTATTCGGCATCCTGCGGATTTAAAAAATGCACGTCACAGGTCGCCACGACCGGCTTGTGGAAATCCTCACCCAGCTTTACAATTCTGCGGTTAATCTCCTGCAGGTCTTCCTGTGTGCTGACCGGAAACCGTTCTTCCCGCAGCATAAACGCATTATTGCCGTTTGGCTGGATTTCCAGATAGTCATAAAAATTCACAAGCCTTGCAATTTCCGTCTGCGGCTTTCCAAGCAGCACGGCCTGGTAAAGCTCTCCTGCCTCACACGCAGAGCCGACAATGAGCCCTTCGCGGTAACGGGCCAGCTCGCTTTTTGGTATTCTCGGCCGCTTGCTGAAATATGCAAGATGCGACATGGACACCAGGCGGTATAAATTGACGCGCCCGTAATCATTGGTGGCAAGGATAATCGCATGATACGTCGGCATTTTCATAATCTGCTGCGGCGTTGCTTTTCCCTGTTCATTTAAGGCGTCCAGCCCTGTAATGCCCCGGTCATTTAACATATGGATAAATTTGATAAAAATCTGTGCCGTGCATTCCGCATCATCCACAGCCCGGTGGTGGTTCTGCAGGGAAATATGCAGCTCCTTTGCAACCGTGTCCAGCTTAAAGCGGTTTAAGCCCGGCAGCAGATATCTTGCCATCGCAACCGTGTCAGCTACGGTAAATGCACAGTCCAGTCCCAGGTCTGCACAGTTTTTGCGGATAAATCCCATATCAAACTCCGCGTTGTGCGCAACCATGACGCAGCCTTTGCAAAACTCCATAAATTCAGGCAGAATCACGGCAATATCCGGCTCGTTTATTACCATGTCATCGCGGATTTTTGTCAGTTCTTCAATGGCAAACGGAATCGGCACCCTTGGATTGACAAATTTCGAAAAACGGCCTGTTATCTTTCCGCCCTCGACCTTTACCGCGCCGATTTCAATAATTTTATGTACATTCGGGCTCAGTCCCGTTGTTTCCAGGTCAAATACGACAAACGAGCCTGACAGCTCCTGTCCGTGCGGGTCTGTCACAATCTGCTTTAAATCGTCCACCAGATAAGCTTCCACGCCGTAAATCAGCTTGAAATCCGCTCCCTTTGGCACCGCATGGTTTGCAATCGGAAATGCCTGGATTGCCCCGTGGTCTGTAATGGCCAGTGCCTTGTGCCCCCACGAAACAGCCTGTCTGATAATATCCCCGACATCCGAGATGCCGTCCATGTCGCTCATTTTCGTATGGCAGTGCAGCTCCACGCGCTTTTTCGGGCTTGTGTCCATCCGGTGAACCGAAAAATCCGGGATTTTCTTAATGCCGGAAACAGAGCTTATCGTCAGCTCGCTGTCGAAGCGGTCAAACGCCGTCACGCCCCTGACTTTTAAAAACGCACCCTTTTTTACGCTGCCTTGCAGTTCTTCAAGATGCTCGTTTCTCGTAAAAATCTTCATGACAATCGAGTCCGTAAAGTCCGTAAGCGTTATAATCAGAATGCTTTTTTCACCGCTGCGCAGCTCCCTGGCATCGGCTTCAATGACCATGCCGCGGATTACGATTTCACCCATTTCCCCGGTTATCTGGTCAATCGGTACTGCTTCTTCCTCGAAATCCCTGCCGTATACGACATCCGGGTTATCTGAGCGTTTCAGCGGATAATCGCCGCGGCCTCCTGCTTTTCCGGCCTGGAACCTTCCGGGTGCCTGCCGGCCGCCGGCTGCTTTGGACTGTACCTGTCCAGCTTTTACAGCTGCATCATTTCTGCCGGCCGCAGACCCACGCCGTTCTCCCTTTGCTCTATCAGCCGTCTGGCTGTTGCTGCCAGAAATATCCCCGGATGCCGCCGGACTGTCTGTATCACCAAAAGCTGGCGGACTTTCCGCTTCTTCCTTTGCTCCGCCTGACAGGACGTTCCCGGAAACTCCCTTCAAAATCTGGCGCACCTCGCCTTCCATCTGCAGGTCGCTTTCTTTCCTGCGGCTGCTTTCTTTTGGGGGCTCAAACACGGGCTCAATCGTGAGCATCAGGCCGCAGCGGTCGCGCACAACCTTATACAGGATTTCGAGCAGCTCATCTGCACGGTCCCTTGCCACAATGGATTCTTCCATATACAGCTTCATATGGTCTTTTGCATCAAACTCCATTCTGGCGCAGCGGAACAGATTGTAGATTAAAAGGCTGTACGCTTTCAGTTCTTCCAGAATGCTGTCCTTATAAATATCCATCAGCGTTTCCGGCGTATACTGGGCCGAAAGCTGGTAGCGCTCGATAATCCGCACGGCCAGCTCCTGCTGTGGAAACAGCTGGCTTTTGATATTGCGCTCCAGCTGGAAAATATTTTTTTTCTGAATCAGCCTTGTCCCGTTGATATATACACGCAGCCTTGTCCGCTCCCTGTTGGAAACCACCCGCTGTACTTCCATGTCAGCAAGCAGCTGCTTCATTTCCCCGGTGACGTTCAGTACAGGAAATACTTCAAAAAAACGTTTTGGCATGTCTGCTGCTCATTCCTTTCGTCCCATGTCTTATTCTGCCAGCATGATTTTACACCTCTTTTTATAGCATGCAATTCCATATTTCAGGATATTTTCCACCCCGTCGTCTTTCAGGCCGTCTTCGTATCTGGTATGTACTATCTGCTTTAAGGCTTCCCTGCAGGCAGCATCCAGGTTTCCGTCCCCCGCATATTTCATTTCGATAATAATCCCCATGTCTCCGGTATCTGGTTCTGCAAGAATATCTGCATAGCCTTCCCCCATTTCACGGTTCGAAGAAATGCCCCAGCGGTCTTTAACTCCCAAAATTCCGACTAAAACACCATGATAAAAGTTTTCTTTCATTTCCTTTCTGACAGCTGTATCACGAATGCTGATGGTTTTTCTCAGATATTCTGTAAAAATTTTCTCTGCATTTTCTGCATCCCGGTTCTGCAGGGCGTCACAAAACCGGTTCAGGGTGTCTCCGTCTCCGCGGACGTTTTCTTTCAAAAGCTCCATAATCTGGGTCACAAAAATATCCCGGACTGCCAGATTGGGAATCGCCAGCTGCATTTTCCGGCCCTGTGCTTTTCCACGCTGTGTCAGATAGCCGGCAGTAAAGAGCAGGCTGAACATATTGTCCGTTGTCTGGTAAATCTCGGGATATGTGAGCTCCTGATGAATTTCCTTCGTAATAACCCCGCCCGATACCAGGCACTCAATTTCCCGTTTCACTGCAGCGTTTGCCGATTCCCGGATAAACCGCTTTACAACATCGCTGCTGCCTGTATTAATCCAGTAGTTTTCCGGCTGTGCATGCGGATTGCTCCGGATCCGGTCACAATGGTTCAGCACATCCCACGGGCAATACACCTTTGCATTTCCGAACTGGTAACCGTCATACCATTGTTTCACCACATCAGAATGGCCTGGCACCTCATAATATTCCAAAAGCGAGCGCACTTCCTGGTCCGTAAAGCCAAAGTATTCATCAAAGCGTTCATCTGTAACAGACAGTACCTTCAGGTTGTTAAGTCCGGTAAAAATACTCTCCTTTGATATCCGAAGGCACCCTGTCAGAACTGCAAATTTTAAACTGCTGTTTGTTTTCAGCGCCTGTCCAAGCAGGCTTCGGATGAGGGAAAGCATCCTGGCATAATATCCGTTTGCGTGGGCTTTTGCCAGGGGAACATCGTACTCATCTATCAGCAGGATTACCTTTGTCCCATAGTGCTTTTCCAGCAATCCGCACAGCAGCTTCAGGCTGCTGGCAAGCATGCCTTCGTTCATGCTGTCATCCAGAATCCTCCGATAAGCTGCCTTATCATATTCTGTAAGCTTTTCGCTTTCCAAAAGAAAATAGGATTTTGCGGCAGCTTCGATTATAATCTGAACCGCCATCTGATATGCCGTCTCAAATGAATACGCATCCATTCCTTTCAGGGAAACAGCCACGACCGGATATCTGCCCATATACTGCTCACAGAGCACGGTCTCCTTTTCGATTTCCAGCCCGTCAAAAATACTTTTATCCCCGTTTAACGAAAAAAAGTGTTCCAGCATGCTCATGTTCAGCGATTTTCCAAACCTGCGCGGACGGGTAAACAGGTTTACCTCTCCCCAGTTATAAAGAAGTTCCCGGATAAATCCGGTTTTATCAATATAATAAAAATCATCCAGACGGAGCTTTTCAAAATTTTCAATTCCAATCGGAAGCTTTTTTTTCCGCATCCGCACTTCTCCCCTTTCATCAGGCGAAGGCCATCTTAACGCTCTTTCCAGTGCAGCAGTTCTTCACGCAGTGCAGCAAGCAGTTCTTCCTCTGGCAGCTTTTTTAAAATTTCGCCATGGCGGATTAAAAGCCCTTCCCCGCAGCCGCCTGCAATGCCGATATCTGCTTCTTTGGCCTCGCCCGGGCCATTGACCACGCATCCCATAACCGCTACCTTTATATCCAGCGGAATGTCTGCCACCATCTGTTCTACCTTATCTGCCAGACTGATTAAATCGATTTTTGTCCTGCCGCAGGTCGGGCAGGAAACGACCTCAATACCGCCCCGGCGCAGTCCGAGTGTTTTTAAAATCAGCTTTGCCGTCCGGATTTCTTCTGCCGGGTCGCCGGTCAGCGACACGCGGATGGTATCGCCGATTCCCTGATACAGAATCAGCCCGATGCCAACCGAGGATTTTACGCTTCCGCTTAATATCGTGCCAGCCTCAGTAATGCCGACATGCAGCGGATGCTGCGTCTGTCCGGAAATAAGCTCATGGGCACGCACGCACATCAGCACATCCGAAGACTTGATGCTGATAACCAGGTTATCATAGCCCATATCCTCAATCAGCTTCACCTGCCCGAGCGCGCTTTCTACAATCCCTTCAGCCGTCACGCCGTGATATTTTTCTATCAGCTCCTTTTCGAGGGAACCGCTGTTGACACCCACCCGGATTGGAATGCCGCGTTCCTTCGCAGCATCCACTACCGCCTTTACCCGCTGCGCCGGGCCGATATTGCCTGGATTGATGCGGATTTTATCCGCCCCGTTTTCAATCGCTGCGACTGCAAGCCGGTAATCAAAATGAATATCTGCCACAACCGGAATCTGCACCTGCTTTTTAATTTCTGCCAGTGCCGCGGCAGCTTCCTTCGTCGGAACCGTGCAGCGGACAATCTCACACCCGGCTGCTTCCAGCTGTTTTATCTGTGTAACCGTTGCTTTTATATCTTCGGTCCTCGTATTCGTCATTGACTGAATCAGTACCGGATGGCCGCCGCCAATGACACGGGAGCCGATACGGACTGTTTTTGTAATTTTTCGATTCATCTCATATGCCCTCACATTACAATCTTACGGATATCGTTAAACATAATAACGACCATCAGCACCATCAAAAGCATCAGAAATACAAGGTTCACAGCCCCTTCCTTATTCGGGTCCATCCGCCTGCCGCGCAGTGCTTCCACAGCCAGGAAAACAATCCTGCCGCCATCCAGCGCCGGTATCGGCAGAAGGTTCATGACGCCCAGGTTTGCAGACAGCAGGATGCAGATATTGAGCATATTTAAAAATACCATAAATACCCCGTCTGATTTCACCTCCGTATACGTGTCTCCAATCGTCTTTACAATTCCTACAGGCCCGGACATGTCATTCATGCCCACGCGTCCCCGGACAAGCTGTCCCAGGCTTTCTACCGTAGAAGTAATCCAGTATTTGACTTCGTAAAACGTATACTGCAGCGTCTGTGCAAAATTCCCTTTGGTCCGTGCCGTCGTTCCATAAAATCCAAACAGGTACCGGCCGCTTTCTTCATCCAGCTTCGGCGTCAGAACCGTCTCATGCTTTTTCCCATTCCGCTTATACGTTACTTCCACCGCCTGGTTTGCGTGGAAATATGTATAAACAGATACTTCACGGTACAGATGAATCGGCTTATTTCCAAGCTTTACAATTTCGTCCCCGGCCTGCATCCCTGCTTCCTGTGCCGGATAGCCCGGTGTCACGTCTGTCAGCACCGGGCGGTCAAACCCCACGCTTGCAACCACAATCAGGGAAAATGCAAATGCCATAATAAAATTAAACAGCGGCCCGGCAAATACAATCGAAAACCGCTGCAGCACGGTTTTGTTGTTAAATCCCCGGTCATCCTCGCTGGCTTCATCCTCTCCTTCCATCATGCAGGCCCCGCCAAACGGCAGCAGCTTCAGGGAATATCTGGTCTCTCCTTTTGTAAAGCCGACAAGCGTAGGCCCGAGTCCGAGACAGAATTCATTGACCTTCACATCATTAAATTTTGCGAGCAGAAAATGCCCCAGTTCATGAAACAAAATAATCATGCTGAAAATAACGAGCGCTAAAATAATGTTCAATCTACCACCTGCTTTCTATCCATTCGCGCACAGCCTGCTCCGTGTCCAGTATTTCGTCCAGCGACGGGTTATCCCGGTACGGAATATGGCTCATGCATCCGCTGATTATCTGTGTAATATCCAGAAACGATATTTTCCTGTCCAGAAATTTCGCTGCCGCACATTCATTTGCGGCATTGTATATGACCGGCAGGTTTCCGCCGCGCGCTGCTGCTTCATATGCAAGCCGCAGCCCGTCAAACGTGTCCAGGTCGGGCTTTTCAAACGTAATGGAGCCAAGCTCAAAAAAGTCCAGTCGCCTGCCGGAAAGCGGCCTGCGCTGCGGGTAATACAGCGCATACTGGATTGGAAGCCGCATATCCGGCGTCCCAAGCTGTGCCATAATGCTGCCGTCTTCAAATTCCACCATGGAATGGATGACAGACTGCGGCTGCACAACGACCTGTATCTGCTCGAGCGGCGTTCCAAACAGCCACCGTGCTTCCATAACTTCCAGCCCTTTATTGACCATAGTTGCAGAATCAATCGTAATTTTCTTTCCCATGCTCCAGTTCGGATGCTTCAGGGCATCTTCCACCTGAATATCCCGCAGCTGCTCTTTTGTCTTTCCGCGAAACGGCCCGCCGGACGCGGTAAGCAGGATTTTGGAAATCCGGTTTCCGGACTCCCCGTTTAACGCCTGGAAAATGGCGCTGTGCTCACTGTCTACCGGAAGAATGGACACCCCGTGCTTTTTCGCAAGCGGCATAATCAGGTGCCCGGCCGTAACCAGCGTTTCTTTATTAGCCAGTGCAATATGCTTGCCTGCTTCAATCGCAGCCGCCGTCGGGCGCAGCCCAATCATGCCGACAATCGCCGTAACCAAAAGCTCCGATTCCGGCATGACGGCAGCTTCTATCAGCCCTTCCATGCCGGCTGTAACCCTGACTGGCAGGTCACGTACCTTCTGCCGCAGCTTTACAGCGTCTTTTTCATCCCAGACTGCCGCAAGCTCTGGCCCAAATTCCCGAATCTGCGCTTCGAGCAGCTCTATATTTCTGCCAGCTGCCAGTGCCCGGACGTTCAAATCCCCCTGTTCCCGGACAACTTCCAGCGTCTGTGTCCCAATGGAACCTGTAGAGCCCAAAATTGCTATATTTTTCATATGTCTCCCTTTCCGAGTCCGATTATCAAGATATCAAGGCTGTCACGGCAGGCAGCCTATACCAGGTATTTCGCCATATAATATATGACCGGTGCCGTAAAAATCACGCTGTCAAACCGGTCCAAGATGCCGCCATGGCCTGGAATCAGCGTTCCGTAATCCTTGATTTCATAATTGCGCTTAATGGCAGAAGCCGCCAGGTCTCCAATCATCGAAATCACGCCGCCAATCGTGCTGATAGCTGCCAGCACAAGCACCTGCGTGCTGGCAATGCCCATCTGTCCTTTAAAAACCGTCCCGTAAAGCGCGGTCAGAAGAAACGTGCCGGCCAGTCCCCCGGCTGCGCCTTCCATGGATTTTTTTGGCGATAACAGCGGCGACATTTTGTGCTTTCCAAACTTCACGCCGACGCAGTAGGCACATGTATCACAGCCCCATGAGCAGAGGAAAATCAGCCATACAAGATAGGCGCCTTTTTCCATAACCCTTGTCTGGTAAATGCACGAAAGCATGACTGCCACATAAAACACGCCGAAAAATACAGCCATGACCTGCGACGCGTGGTATTTTGGATAAGACAGTACATAAACAGCCAGCAGCACAATCAAAAATCCAGTCACAAGCATCATTTTGTCCGGAATCCAGTTCCCATGCAAATCCAGGTAAAAAATAACAGCCGCCAGATATCCTGCTCCTGCCGCTGCCGTCCGCTCGATTTTAAAAATACGGTACAGCTCCAGCATTCCAATCAGCGAAATCACGCAGGATGCTGCAAGCAGAATCTCCCCGCCGGTTATAATCAGCGCCAGGGCTGCCGCCACAAGCACAATCCCGCTTATAAGCCTTGTCTTAAACATGCCTCTCCTTTCATGGCCCGCCAGGCCCGCAGTTTTGTTCCGATAGCCTTTATATCCCGCCAAACCTGCGGTCTCTGTTATTATATGCTTCCACGGCCTTTTTTAATTCCGCTTCGTCAAAATCCGGCCACGGAACCGGGGTAAAATAAAATTCACTGTACGCAAGCTGCCAGAGCAGGTAATTGGAAAGCCGCTGCTCCCCGCTTGTGCGGATTAAAAGGTCCGGGTCCGGGATGCCGGCCGTGTCCAGGTAAGACGATACCGTATCTTCGGTTACATCGTCCATCGAAAGCTTCCCTTCCTGCACGTCTTTGTGCATTTTTTTCACTGCCCGGATTATCTCGTCCCTGCTGCCGTAATTTAATGCAATCTGAAAATAAAACCCGTCATACTGGCTCGAAACCTGCTCGAGTTCACGTATCTGCTCCTGCAGCTTTGGAGCCAGGCGCGAAATATCGCCCAGCACGCGCACCCGCATATTATGTTTCTTTGCCGTTTTCAGGCAGGTTTTCATATAATTTCCAAGAAGCCGCATCAGCTCCTGGACTTCGGAATCCGGCCTTGTCCAGTTTTCGGTTGAAAAAGCATAGACCGTAAGATATTTAATTCCCATATGGCCCGCAATATCACATATTTTTTCCACATTTTTTGCGCCCATCGTATGCCCGTAATTGCGCGGCATGCCTTTGCTTTTGGCCCATCTTCCATTTCCATCTAAAATAATCGCAACATGCTGCGGTATTTTCATTCTTTTTTCCTTTCCAATAGCAAAAGGGAACATCGCCGCGGCTATGTTCCCCGATTATCGCTAAACAGTCATGATTTCCTTCGTTTTCTCCTCAACCGCCTTGTCGACTTCAGCAATATATTTGTCCGTCATCTTCTGGACACTGGTTTCTAACTCTTTTATCTCATCTTCTGAGATATCTTCTTTCTTGCCGAGCTTTTTAAATGCATCGTTGGCATCCCGGCGGATATTGCGGACAGCAACTTTTGCTGCTTCGCCCTTTTTCTTAATATCCTTTGCAAGCTCCTTACGCCGTTCCTCGGTCAGCTCCGGAAATACAAGGCGTATGGTTTTGCCGTCATTGGTCGGATTGATGCCCAGGTCGGAAGTTAAAATAGTCTTTTCAATTTCTTTTACCATGGCCGGCTCCCATGGCTGAATCTGAATCATCCGAGGCTCCGGCACACTGACATTGGCAGCCTGCTGAATCGGCGTAGGCGTGCCGTAATAATCCACGCGCAGCTTGTCTAATACATGCGGGTTGGCCCTTCCGGCACGGATGGCGCCATATTCCTCCTGCAGATTGCGCATGGTTTTGCGCATTTTATCGTCATACTGAACTAATCTGTCATCCATAACAGCCTCCTGTCCCCCTGTCGGTTCTTTGTTATATCTGTTATTATACCGTAATTTCTGTCCCATTGAAACTGCCGCTGATTGCCTTTACAATGCTGTCAGGCTCATTCAGGCTGAATACAAACATCGGCATTTTATGTTCCATACACATAATAGAGGCTGTCAGGTCGACAACCGCAAGTTTTTTTTCAATCACTTCTTCAATGGAAAGACTGTCATAACGGACAGCATCCGGATTCAGCTTCGGGTCGCTGTCGTACACGCCGTCTACCGCTTTTGCTAACAGCATGCCGTCTGCATCGATTTCAACCGCCCGCAGCACCGCAGCCGTATCTGTCGAAAAATACGGATGCCCGGTTCCGCCGGCAAAAAATACAGCCATATTGTGTGCAAAATATTTATTGGCACGGTCTTTTGAAAACAGCTTGGTAAAAGAGCCGCAGGCAAACGGGGTCAGGATATTTGTCCTGATTCCCTCAGAGCGGAAAATCTCAGACACGTAAATGCAGTTCATAACCGTAGCCAGCATTCCAATCTGGTCTGCCTTGGTACGATCTATGGCATCGGATGTGCGTCCGCGCCAGAAATTGCCGCCGCCAATGACGATTCCGGTCTCAATGCCGCCGTCAATCAGCTGTTTTACCTGTTTTGCAACTCCCCGCACAACCGTTTCGTCAAATCCGGTTTTCTTATCTCCGGCAAGGGCTTCACCGCTTAATTTCAACAGAACTCTTTTCATATTTTATTTGCCTTTCTTATTTTCTCCAAACAGGCTGTCAACATCAATATCTGCATAGCACTGGGAACAGAAGCCTTCGATTACGGCACCGTTGTTAATCTGCACAGACCTGGATTTGATATTGCCGACAATTACCGCAGATGTGTCAACCACAACCGGGCCCTGTACATCGATATCCCCCTTTACCGCACCTGCAATGACTGCGGATGTTGCAGAAATATTTCCGACTACGACGGAACCAAGGCCGATTTTAACCGTGCCTGTGCTCATGATTTCACCTTCAATTTTTGCCGCATCAGAAAAAACCTCGGAAGATGAGCTGTTGCCCTTAATCGTCCCGGTCACTTCCAGCTTGCCGTTACACTGCACATTTCCCTCTACACGGCCGCTGATGCTGAAAGAACCTGTTGTAGACAGATTACCTTTAATCGTTGTTCCGGTTGTAATAATCGATACTTCATCTGTCACTTCTAATGCTTCTGCAGACAGGTCTTCATCCATAACTGCTGTTGTCTCCATCGTTAAATCATCGTTCATTGGTATTTCCTCCTTAATTGTTGTGCTTGGTTTCCTGTTTTCCTGATTCTGAAACGTATTTTTCACGGCTGGTTCCGGCTCCGGCTGCGTCACCGCCTGCTGCGGCTTTGGCTGCTGGCGCGGCTGCGGCTGTCTTTGCGGCTGCGGCTTTGCCTGCACCGGCTGCCTTGGCTGCGGACGCGGCTGGCTGGCCGGTTCCGGCTCTCTGGCTGCTGTTTCGAAAGAAGGCTTTGTTTTTTTCTCAATATCTTCTTCTTTTTCCAGAACCGTGTCAAACTGACTGAGCATTTTTTCCACCGCATCTTCCCTGGACGGCTTTTCTTTTGGCTTTTCCTTCGGCTCAGCCGGAGCCTTCGCTGCCTGCGGCTCCTTCACCGGCTTTGGCTGTTCGAGCACCGGTTCTTCGGGTTCGATTCTGACATGCTTTATCTCCTCCGGCGCATCGACGTGTTCGAGCAGGCCGTCCAGCTTGGATAATTCGGATTCAATGTCCAAATCACCCTCCAGGGTATTTACCATCATCTCTGGAGAATCTTCCAGCTCGTCTTCAAGCTCCAAATCATCTCCCGGCAGAAGTTCATTTACCGCCAGAGACAAATCATCCTTGAAATCTTTAAAAAAACTCATCTCTTACCTCCATTTATCCGTATGTAATCAGTCTTCCACACTTTCCGCCGAAACATGCTGCACAACCTTCGTTTTTTCATCAATCGGCAAAACCTGCAGCCCCATCTTTTGCAGATTTTCAATGATATCCGGCAGTGCTATCACTGTATCCGGCTTATTCACAGCATCATGCAGCAGCACAACCGATGTCTGGTACCTGCCAGCGTCTTTCATGACGTTTTCTGTCATTTCTTCTGCTGTATAAGTCTGCGGCGATGCATCCCCGCATTCTGCATTCCAGTCAAAATATGTGATGTTCCTCTCGTTCAGTATACGGATTAATTCTTTCATGTCTGTATTGCTGACCTGGTTGCTGCTTCCGCCCGGAAAACGGTACAGCCTGCATTTTATGCCTGTTGCATCATAAATGAGGCCCTGAATTTTATCAAGGTCTTCTTCAAACGTCTGGGCAGATTCATAAATGGCATCGTACTGATGCGAATAGGAATGCATGCCTACCGTATGCCCGCGCTTTACAATCTCCCGGTACAGCCTTAAGGACTCTTTGTCCTCCCTGCCTGTCAGGAAAAAAGTCGCTTTCACCTGATACTTATCTAAAATATCCAGAATCTTTTCTGTATTTTTACTCGGCCCATCGTCAAAGGTCAGGTACACTTTCCCGGCTTTTTTCTGCGCCGGGCCAGAAGCATGCGTGGATTTTCCGCTCTCACTGCTGTTTTTGCCGCTGTCTGGATTATCCTGGCCGCTGTCACTGTCCTGAGCTTTGGCTGTCAGATTCTCATTTTCCCCCATGCCTGAGCCTGCATCCGGTTCTTTCAAAGCCAGCTGCACGCTGCCTTGTGACTGGCTGTCCTTATCCTTTCCGCCTGATGCTGCTGTGGCGGCATCGTATTTCTGAATCCGGGCATGTTCATTCCCGTCTTTTGATGCCTGGTTTTCCTGCTGGTCCACCTGCTGGCTGCGGATTGTATTTTCTGTAATGATATCAATCTGTTCCTGCAGGGAATGGACTTTCGCTATCAGTGTCACGGAAATCAGCATCTGCGCCAGCAGCCATGTAATGAGGAGCCAGAGCATTCCTGTTTTCATGCGCTGAACCCGTTTTTTACGCTGCAGCCGGTCATTCAAACCTTGATTCTTATCACTCATTCAATTTTCCCAGCCCCCTGGTCACTATTATCCAAATAATTGTAACATATTTGCATCGTAAAGAGTATGACTTTTTTGCTTTATATTGTTGTTTTTTTGGATTTCTTTTCTTCTTTTTTCAGTCTTTTTTTGGTATTTTTGGTTGATTTCACTGTTTATTTTTGTAATTTTCTGATAATTACGGCGTGATATCCGTAATGAGTCCAGTATAACATGACTGAGGGGAATTGTCATTATGAAAAATTTTCTTTTTTGCGAAGGGATGTCTGCCCTGCAAAAAAAACAGAAAGAACAGCTCCCGCCATTCTTCCTGTTTTCCATATCCAAAAAGCATCCTCACGCAAATGCCTTTCTTAAATTATAAAAGCTCATCCACCTTAATGCCCTTAATATCATCAGCTACAAGATTCATCTTCATCACCATATCAGAAACCTCCTGCTGGATATCGGTTTTTACTTTATCCATTTTCAGCAGGGCCTCTGTCACAGGGTCGCCTTCCAGAATATCCGGACTGCTGTCCGCACGATTGTATTCCTGTCCGGCTTTCTCTGGATTCGCAAGCGCTTCCATTTCTTCCCTGTGTTCCTTTGCAGCTTCGATTTTTTCTTCTTCTTCTTTCTTTTCTTCTTTGTTTTCCTCTGCTTCTTCGATTTCTTCTTCGAATTTTTCGTCCATGCTGTCGACGGCTTCATCCGTCAGCATGCCGACGATTTCCTTGCTGGCATTTTCCAGGATATCATCTGCGTCTTTGACTGCATCCACCATTGGATGGTGTTTCAGGCGTTCGATGGTCATTTCGCGGATTGCTGCGTTTTCTTCTATAATGGCCTTCTGTGCATTTTTGATATCTTCCTTATATCCCCCAATGCCTTTGCTCACGCCGAGGGCACGCTGCTGGTACTCGGTATAGCCGCCGGCATAGCCCTGTGCGTCCAGCTCGCGGGCACGTTTCAAATCTTCATCTGACATTTCCAGCCAGGCCTCCATGCCCTGGTTATATACTTCCAGAATTTCCATGTCCTTCTGCTCCTGGCTGTCAGCTTCCACGCCGTATTCCAGACGCAGCTTTTCCTGTTCTTCCCTGATTTCTTTGATTTTGCGCTTTGCCTCGCCCATGCTTTCGGTACTGCGCCCGATGGATTCCTGGCTTTCCTTTACCATATCATCTGCCCTGCGCTCGGTTGCAAAGGTATCGCTGACCATTTTGTAAGCCTGCTTTTTTGCAAGCGCCCGTTTCTGCTCAACCGGATCTGTCTGGCCGTTTCGAAACGGAAGAACGCCCGGCCCGGCATTTCGCTGCTTCCTGCCAAACATATCCACGGCCTGATTGTTTACGCCAAAAGGAGTACTGACGCCGGCTGGCAGAATGAAACTGTTCTGAATGTTCATGCCATTACCTTCCTTTCTTTTCTGTTACCAGGCAGCGTCAAAATTCCAGCCTACCTGCCGTTCTTTGTCCGAGAAAATATTGTCGCTTCTGTAAGAAAACATCATATCGTTAATCTTGCGCAGCAGTTCTTCCTGGGAAGATGCCGTAATGGTTACCAGATTTTCATCTTCTTTCATGGAAGCCTTTTTCTCATCCTCTGCCTTCTGTGTGTGTGCTTCCTCGGCACGTTTTTTCTCCTGCGCCTTTTTGTCTTTCTTCTTTGCTTCTGCTTTCTGCTCGGCTTTTTTATCAAGACGCTTTTTCTGCGCAGCCAGGGATTTGTCGACAACTGCAAAAAACGATGTCGTTCCATTGCTGTTTACCTGCATGCCAAACCCTTTGACTGCGGAATTGTTTCCAAGGCTTTTGGACAGCTCCGGCAGCTTCGAAGATGCGCTGCTGATTTTTCCCTCGTAAACGTTTCTGTACGCTTCATCCTCTGCCATGCGCTCGATTTTTTCTTCATCGATTAATACAACCATGCGGTTTGGATTCGCGAATTTCCCAGCATTTGCCTGTGCCTGCTGCTTCATGTCACTGCTGACAAGAATAAAATCCATGTTGGAATACTTCTTTTTCAGCTGCTCGTAATATTTCATTGCCTTGTCGCTTAATTCCGGCTGGCCAATGGTTCTTCCGGATGTTACCCTGGAAGTCTTTTTTTCAGCAGCTGTGCCCGAAGCCTGGCTGTCTTTTTCTGTCTTCGCAGCCTGCGTCCCCGCGGAAGGCGCAGCGTAACCAGACATGATGCCTGCTTGTGTCTGTGCAATCGTGTTCATAGTCTCTCCTCCTTGAAATAGTTGTGCAATTCCTTTTTATATATAAGCCAGGCAGGCTCACCCGCCCGGCCTATACTGCTATGTACCAGGACACGGATAAATGCTGTTCATATTTTTTTTAAAATCCCGGCATCAGCCCCAGAAATCATACCTGCTGGCAAGCTGTGAACTCAGGGTTCCTGCCGCATTATACTGCCCGGAAACACTCTGGGTTCCTGCATGTGCGTTATCTGCCGCCCGCTCTGCAATATATGCTGTTTTGGCTGCAAGGCCGTTCGAGCCTGCAAATACAGCCTGGATATCTTCGATAGAAGCTTCTCCCAGCTTTTCCTGGTCAATCGACAGCTTCCCGTCTTTTCCGATTGTAACACCGATTTTTTCCAGTGCCTCGCTGTTTTCCTCTGCTGCTTCCTGCAGCCTCTGGCTGTAATACTGGTCAAGCATGCCGGATGACTTATCCAGGCCGGATATTGTGGAATTAAAATATTTTGCAAAGTCTTCCACTGCCCTGCGTGCTTCATCCGCATTTTCTTCTGTCTTGATTTTTTCCCAGAAAGACTTTTCACCTGTTTCTGACAGCTTCTGCGCATGGTCTTTGAGGCTTTCTGCCGCCTTTTCCAGCTTTTTGTAATTGTTCGCTGCAGTGCTGGACACTTTATTGTTTTTATTTAACGCGTCCAGCAATGTGTTTCCGCCAGAAGATCCTTCATTATTAATATAACTTAAAAGACTCGTCTGGGTAACCGGGATTCCGGTCCGTTTTGCTGTTTCGTTCAGCATCTGTGTTGTAATTCTCATTCTGCAAACCTCCTGTCTGGTACTTGTTTCTTTTCCGTGCTTGTGAAACAGGACACCGGCTGCACAGCTGTGTGCCGTTTCATATATTATATCGGCAATATCACAAAAACTTAACAGCTTATGTCACGAACGGACTGTGTTTTACCGCACGCTTACCGTTTCCAGCACCCGGTCTTCCTCGTCCGATGCCAGAAAATCCACGGTTCCATCTTCCCGTACAGGCCCGAACCGGCGGATGCCGTCATAATACTGTTCCCCTGTTTCCGACGGGCTTTTATTTGCATACCGTTTGGAAGGCTTTATAACAAAACTGCCCCGCCGGTCTATAATTCCCCACTGCCCGCCTTTTGCATAAAACATCTGTACCGTGTCTTCTTCCGTATACGGCACCAGCTGTGCTCCTTCCAGCACGGAAGCATATCCGTTCGAAAAATCACTCACATTTGCATAAAGGCACGGAATGGCAAAGCTGCCGGATTCATCCAGAAAACCTTTTAATCCTGTTTTCATTTCCCGGACTGCCATCAGCCCGTTTTCATAATAATGCCCGCTTTCCCCGGCACGCAGTCCTGACAGGGTCTTTGTTTCCTGAAACTGCTCATTATAAAAACGGATTTCACAGGCACGCCCGTCTGCAATCATATACCCCTGCTTTACCTTCGTAACAATGCCATATGTCCAGCCATACTCATAGCTGAGTACTGGATGATATATATCTGTCTGCCTGGAAACATGCACCATTCCGTCATATTCAAAAATGAGGTACTCGCCCGCAGAATACAGCAGATTGTCAAAACGGCGCACGCTGTGGGAAGCACTTCCGTCCACCCGTTCAAACCAGCGTTCCTGTGACTGGTAATCGGTTTTTTCGTGTCCATGGCTGTCTTTGGATTTTGTTCCCTTAGAAAGCACGCTGGCCCAAAGATACCTGCCGGTTACAAGGTCCGGCACGAGCTCGTACTGCCTGCCGTCTTTTTCATAATAAAGCTCCGGTTCTTCCCCTGCATCCGTACTGCTGTCTTTCGAGTCCGCCGCATCTTCCCGTACCTGCCCTTCCGGTTCCATGCTGTCTGGATTCTCTGGTCTCTGGCCTTCCCTGCTGTCTGGATTCTCAGGACTTTTGTCCTCCCTGCTGTCTGGATTCTCAGGACTTTTGTCCTCCCTGCTGTCTGGATTTTCAGGTCTCTGGCCTTCCCTGCTGTCTGTGTCCTGTGTATCTTCTGCCTGTTCCATGCCTGCAGGGATTTCCCGGGGCTTTCCTGCCTCAGCGCCGGAAATCATGGCGCATCCGCCTGCGGCCAGCACAAATACGAGGGATGCAGCCATGGAAGCCATGCTTTTTTTCCGGTATTTTGCTATTGCCACAAGCCGTTCCTTCAGCTGCGCTTTTTCCCTGCACATTTCTGCCGACAGCGTCCCTGTCCCCCGGGACGGAGCACCAGCCAGAGCCAGCAGTGTTTCGCCATAGCCGCGCCGTTCACAGGCAGTCATAGAGCGTACCACTGCCTCGTCACAGGAAAGCTCGCAGCAGCGGGCGATTTCACGCCTTACCAGAATCATCAGCGGGTTGAACCAGTGCAGGCTCGTAACGGCTGCGGCAGACCATTTATACAAAAGGTCACGCCGTTTTGCATGCATCAGCTCGTGTGCCAGAATATTTCCAAGCTTTTCGTTCTGGTGCCCCGGCAGGTACGGAAGCACAATAACCGGATGGCGCAGGCCAAGCAGCATCGGCGTATTTACAAGCGAAGACTGTGCAAGGGCCACATGCCCGCAAGGTTCTGCTTCCCGCAGGACTGCCAGCGCCCAGTCAGGTACCGGTTCCAGGGAACGGCGCACCCTGCGTGAATAAGAAAGGCCTGCCCCGAAATGCCAGGCCAGGCTTGCAAGCACGCCGCCCATCCACAGCACTGCCCAGAAAAGATTCCGGTTTTTCCGGGCATCCGTGCCTGGTGCAGTTTGTGCATCTGCGTTTTTCTGCACTTTTTGTGCACCAGCACGGTTCTGCCCCGTTTCTGTTTCCATGTTCTTCTGCACACCTGCATTTTTTCGTGAAGAACCCGCCGCATCACGCTGCGTACCTGTACCTGTCTGTCCGGATTCCTGTGCTGCTTTTATGCCAGCCTCTCCATGCACCGGATTGCCTGCATCTGCCATTCCGGCCTCATTCTGCTGAAAGATATGTAAAAAGCCGCCGGCAGCAGACGGCAGGGAAACGGTAATTCCGGCTGGCACGCACAAACGCAGCAGCACGAACAGCCACAGATAATAAACGACGGACTGTCCTGCCAGCCTGCGGCATACGGGCTGCAGAAAAAACAGCACCATGGCAGACAGCGAGCCGAAAAAGCTGATGCGCAAAAGCCCCGTTAAAAAACCTTCCATATTATTTCTCCTCCTCCCACAGACCGGAAAACATCTGTTCCAGTTCTTCCAGGTCCTGATGGCACAGCTGTTCGTTCCTGACCAGCGCTGCTGCCATGTCCCTGGCGCTTCCTTCAAACAGCTGGTCAATCAGCTTTTTCATGCGGCAGCACCGCAGTTCTTCCTGTCCGACCAGGGGACGGTAATAATAGACTTCCTGCTTTTCCTGCGCCACAGCCTGTTTCTGGCACAGGCGGCGCAGGAGCGTTTTGACGGTATCTCCGTTGCGGCTGCAAAGCGCAGCTTTTATCTGTGCCTGCGTCATGGGAGCTTTTGCTTTCCAAAGCACCTGCATGACTTCGAGTTCAGCGTCGGTAATTCTTTCTTTTGCTTCTGGCATTCCATTCCTCCTGTTTCCATGTGCGGGTTACATTTGTTCCTTACATATAGGATACAGCTGTAACCCGGACTTGTCAACTAAAATAATTTTCCAGTTCTTCCCTGGATTTGAAAATCACGGTTTTTTTATCCATCTGGTACTTTTCCAGCAGCCGGTATATCCGGGGCAGGCTTTCTTTTGGAAAATCCAGGATAAACTGACGGAATTCAGGGTCAAATTCTGTTTCCAGCCACGGCAGGTCTTCCCTTGCTTTTCCGATTCTGGATTCGGCACCGGCCAGACAGGTTTCCAGCGGAAAATCCAGAAGAAACGCCATGTCACAATACTGCAGGCGAAGCTCCAGCGTCCGGCTGTAATTCCCGTCAATAATCCAGCAGTCCTTTTCCAGAATCTCCCTGAGCCTTTCGTCAAATTCCTGTTTTGAAACCGTCGTCTGATTGGGCCTGTGCCATATCATATCCAGATGATACAGCGGAAGGCCGGTCATATCCCTGAGCTTTCTGGAAAAAGTGCTTTTTCCGGCACCAGGACTCCCTATTACAATTGCTTTGTGAAACATGCTTCCCTGCTCCTTTCTACATCAACGCCGTTTTTTCTTTAATGCAGCCATTATAGCAGCCAGGATAACCGGAGTCCAGCCCGGACGGGAAGCTGGCTGTGTGAATATAAAACAGAAGCACAAAAAAGGTCTTTCATTTTTTCTGTCTTATGTTAAAATAGGTATAGTTTACGCAAATGCAAAGGAGAGTTCCATCCATGAAGAAATTTCACAAAATCAAACAGAAAATTATTTTTTGTGTCATGTCTGTTGCTGTCCTGCTGTCGGTTCTGATTACCATTATTATGTCAGCCGGAAATATCAGTTCGACAAACACTGCACTGCTGGATAACGTACAGACAACGGCACGGATTGCCTCACAGGGCATCAGCTCCAATCTGCATCTTTTGACAGAACGCATGTATAACCTCTCGCAGGAGCCGGTATTTGCGGGTGAAAATACCGATGCGGCTGCCAGGGAAGCCTGCCTTGCCAATGCAAAGCTCCAGATTGAATTTGTATGGCTGTCTGCCTACGATCTTTCCGGAAAGAAACTGTACGGCGATGCAGCTGCCCCGGACTCTATTTCGGACCAGAAATATTTTTCTTATATGAAAGAAACCGAAAACCTGGTCATCGGCGAGCCTTATTATGCAGACAACACCCTGCAGCTTACCGTCAGCGCACCCTTAAAAACAAATGGAAAAATTTCAGGAATCCTTACCGGAAGCTATAAATACGATTTATTAAATGATGTTTTAAGCATGCTGATTGTCGGCAGTACCGGGAGCGCCTGCATCACAAATGAAGACGGCCTGATTATCGGCGACCGGAATTTATCCAATATCAAAGACCAGAAAACCATTTATGACCTGGCACCCTCCGAAAAGGCCGAAAAGCTGTTTGAAAAAATGCTCTCTTACCAGACCGGTTCCGATATGATTCGGATGAACGGAAAAGCCTGTTATGCAGGATATGCCCCGATTCCAGGCACAAACTGGGCACTGCTGATTCATGCGCCGATGTCTGAATTTCTGGACACATCATATAAATCAATTGCCCTGACCATCCTGTTTACGGTAATCCTGCTTGTGCTCTCAGCACTGGCAGCGGCTTCTGTTTCCAGGAAGATTTCTGTTTCCCTGGACTCTGTCACAGTGCGCCTGCAAAAGCTGGCAGATGGAAACCTGACCGATGAGGTTCTCTTATCCCAAAGCAGGGATGAAACGGCTATCCTGACAGATGCGCTTGCAAAAACGGTTGCGAGCCTGAATACATATATCCAGAATATCGAAACCTGTCTGGGCGCCCTTTCCAGCGGAGATTATACACATGAAATACCTGACAGCTTTGATGGTGATTTTGCTTCAATTAAACATTCACTGGACAATATTTCGTTCTCCCTGAACCGGACAATGCTGCGCATGAGCCAGACTTCCCAGGAAGCCCGGCAGAATTCCATGGAAGTCACCCGCTGCGCCGGGCAGCTAAAAGACGGTGCCCTGCAGCAGACACAGCTGCTCGAACAGCTCGGGGAAAGCATGGCTCTGATTACGGCTTCCATAAACCGGAACAAGGACAATGTGCTCCAGATTGAGGCATGCTCTGAAAATGCAAGTGAAAAAACAAAGCTCGGCGGCAGCTATATGCACAGCATGTTAGGAATTATGAATGAAATCCATGATTCGGTCGAAGAAATATCCAAAATCAGCAAGCTTATCAGTGATATTTCCTTCCAGACAAACCTGCTTTCCCTGAACGCCTCGATAGAAGCTGCCAGAGCCGGAGAAGCCGGACATGGCTTTGCCGTCGTTGCCGCAGAAATCGGACAGCTTGCCGGAAAAACATCCGAGTCCCTGCAGCAGACCGACGATATTATCAGCCGTTCAGCCGGGATATTGCAAAAAGGACTGGAAGCAGCAAACGAAACGGCCGCCGCATTCCAGGAAATCCAGAACGTAACCGAACAGTACCGTGAAATATCTGCCCAGCTGGCAGATACCGCTGAGGAACAGACCCAGGCCGTTTCCCATGTGACGGCACAGCTGAATTGTGTGCAGGAAATTGCACAATCCAACCAGCAGCTTTCAGAGGCCACGGACGAAATAGCAGCCAGCTCCCTGGCACAGTCCGATATCCTGTACCAGCATGTATCAAAAGTCAAATTAAAACAAGAAAAAGGAGGCTCTGTATCATGAGAAAGAAACCGCTGCGTCTGCTTTTCCTGTGTGCTGCCCTTTTATGCCCATGCACCGTTACCGCCTGCAGCAATACTGCCTTAAAGGACGGATTTTATACCGCTGAAATGTCTGATTTTTCCCACGGCTGGAAAGAATACTTATGTATTATGGTCAAAGACGACAGCATTGTATATGCAGAATTTAATGCAAAAAATAAAGGCGGATATATCAAAGCCTGGGATAATGCCTATATGCAGAATATGGCATCTGTCCAGGGCACCTATCCGAACGAATATACCAGAAAATATGCTGCCCAGTTAATCGAAGCACAGGGCACCGACGGCCTTGACACTGTCAGCGGTGCCAGCCATTCCGGCTCAAATTTCCAGAAGCTGGCTGCCGCTGTCCTCGAACGCGCTGCGCAGGGCAACTCTGATACGGCCGTTGTGGAAAGCGGCGACGAATAGCAAAATGCGTCTGGCAGGTCACCTGCGGCCAGGCGCATTTTTTATATCAAAATTCAAATACCTGGTTTTCCTCAGAAATATCTATAATGCGGCTCAAAAAATAATCATTGTCGGTACGTTTCTTATACGCCTGAATCATGGAGTAGTCCTGCCACATATGCATCGGGAACACATGGTCTGCATCCACATTCTGCATGAAATAGCCAAATCCTTTGTATGCATCTTTTTCCTGGCGCGGGTCGAGCAGGACAAACGCAAGGTCAAAATGCTCATTTTGCAGCTTCTTCATTTCCCGCTTAAAATCACGTCCCATCCGTCCGTTTACCAGGTCTCCGGCACCTTCCCAGTACCACCAGTTCAAATCCCCGGCATGATAAATATGCCTGTCCTCTGCCTGTATGCAGAATGCCACTCCGGCATCGGTGGACAGCAGTGTCTTGATTTTCAGGTTCCCGGTTTCATAGCTCCTGCCAGCCGAAACGTACTGGATTTTCCGGATGGTTTCCTCTCCATAGCCATGCCTGTTTAAAAAGCTGCGGCTCATTTTGCAGTCTTTGGAAAAAATAAACCGGGCCTTCGGATAGCTGTCCGCAAGCCTTAAATTGTCCATGTCAAAATGGTCCTGATGCTTATGGCTTGCCAGGATATAAAAATCCTTGTCCTTATCTATCTGCGGCAGGACTCCCCCAAACCGGAACCCGTTTACTTTGCTGCCATCAAAATAATCAAATAGTAAAACGGTGTGTTCCAGCTCAACGAGAAAACTGCTGTGATGTAAAAATGTTACTTTCATATTCGCCTCATTTCTTTTTTTATTTCTTTCTATATTATTTTCTGTATTTTTTCTATTTGCCGTGCATGCCGGCCTTATGTCCGTCTGTGTCCAGCAGCATCTGGCGTACCGTATCGGCATAATGCCCTGCCTGGCGGCTGTCGAACGGAATAACGCGTGACCACATCCTGAGCCCCTGGTAATAATACAAAATACAGTCTGCCGCCTGCTGCGGATTTACGTCCCGGAATTCCCCGGTTTCCATGCCATAGCGGATAAGGCTTATCCACCTTTTTACTGCCTTTTCATGAATCCGGATAAACAGTTCTTCCTTCCCGAGATTCGCATATTCGTATATGGCAAGGCTTAATGATAATTCTTTATTCCTGATTTCAGATTGAATAGCTTCCAGCATATCTTCCAGAATGGCCCTGGCACTTTCCCCGCGCCCGATGCGGTCTGCAATGGTGTATTCTTCGGATAAAATCTCTGCAAAAATTTCCCCGGTGCCGGAATAATGGCGGTACAGCCCGCCGCGGCTCAATCCGGTTTTTTCACAGATATCAGTCATTGTAACTTCTTTGAATCCTTTTTCTGCAAACAGGCCGTATGCTGCCTCGCGGATTCGCTCCTTTGTCCTTGCCGCTTTATCTCCCATCGGACGCTTCCGCCTCCGCACGCAGCAGGGAATAGATGCAGTACGAAAAAATCTGTCCGTTTTTATAAACACCGTCCCGCATCGTGCCCTCGCAGGTAAATCCCGCTTTTTCCAGCACGCGCCTGGATGCGGCATTGCCTGCAAATGGTTCCGCAAAAATACGCACAATGTCAAATGCTTCAAACGCTTCCCTGCAAATCTGCTGTACCGCGCGCGTCATAATTCCCTGTCCCCAGCAGCGCTCTGCCAGCCAGTACCCTAATTCCGCAGATTTTTCATAGATATCGTCCTTTACCATAATGCTGATGCTTCCCGCAGCAGCTCCGTCAGCTTCTATCGCATGCAGAATCTGCTTTTCCCCTTCTTTTTCCATACAGTCCCGGATAAACCACTGTGCATCCTCCAGGGTATACGGATGCGGGAATACATTGCGCAGATTGGCGGCGATATGCGGATTATCAGCGGCTTTTGCAAGCGCTGGCGCATCCTTAAGGTTCCAGCTTCTCAAATAAAAATCTTTCATTCTGTTCTCCTTTCTGTGTCTGTCATGCTGTTTTTTGTTTCTGTTTTCTTATTATGCGACATATGTGTCGCTTTGTCAAGAAAAAAATGCAGAAACAGGATTTTACTTCGCCAGCCCGCCGGAATGGCGGATGGCTGCTTTCCCTGCTTCTGCATATATATTTCTTATTTCCAGATTTTATTTTTTGTCATTTATATAATAATACAGACCATTCCGCCATTGGAATCGTTCACAATCTTCTGCATCGTGTCCTGCAGCTTCATCTGGCATTCATCGTCCATCATCGCAATCTTGCTGCGGATACCGTCCTCCATCAGCTCACCGATGGATTTTCCGAAAATGTTGGTCTCCCAGGCCCCCTCCTCGCTCTGCTGCCCTTCTTTGATATAGGAAATCAGATCATTCGCCTGCTCCTCGCTCCCGACAATCGGGGCAATCTCCGTTTCGATATTCGCCTTAATCATGTGTATGATCCGGCACAGACAGAAGCTTCACTTCCACGTTTGCGTTTTACCAGGAAGGGCCTAGCTTTATCCTCCGTTTTTAAATATACGGATAACTGCACCACATTTTTCCGGTCCGTTTTTTTCACCTCGATCCGGTCAAGAATTGCATCGACCATTCCGTCGCTGATTCCTTCTTCAAAGTCAAGCTCACTGGAAATCAGTTCCCGGAATGTACTTATCATACCGGCTATCCCCTTATTCTTCTCCCTGTCCTCCTCCAGCTGTCTTATTTTATCTTCCGCCTCCTCAATCCCGGCATTGAATAAATTATTTCTATATTCAAATTCATCATCAGAAATCCTGCCCTGGATGCTCAGCTCTAACAGCCTGTCCTTTTTCTTCAGCAGATCGTTAATGTTCAGTCTGTATTGTGCCAGCTCTCTCTCTATCGTCGACCGGCCCGCGGCATCCGCATATATTTTTATTAAATCACGGATAATATCCGCTTTTTGGGCAATCATATCTCCGCAGATCTTCTTCATGGCCTCATCGGACTCCGTCGTATAAACTGCCGGCGAATCACAGGCGCTTTTTCCTTTTTCCGTGTAAACCTTACACTGCCACGCTTCCCGCACACCGCTTTTGTACCGGTATATCTTATGGTGATAAGATGTCCCATGGTTCATACATATGATTTTTCCGCTATATCTGTACCGGTTATTATAGGCACCTGCGGCTGCCGCTTCCTTTATGGCGGTTCCTCTTTTATTCAGAATCCTGTTTGCCCGCTCCCATAATTCCTCCGATACAATCGGCGGAACATTTTCTTTATCTTCATATACCACCCATTCTCCGGGTTCTATATATTTTCTGGCGTTATGCCTGTAATCATATTTCTGTGTCTTATTTCCACAGTAATAACCTTTATATTTCGGATTGGAAATAATATTTCTGATCGTGCTGGCAGCCAGATCATTGTTTCTGGAATTTTTGATCCCCTTTTCTCCCAAAACCCTCGATATTACCCGCATACCAAAATGCCGGTTTACATACATATCAAAGATTTCCCTTATAATCTTCGCTTCTTCTTCCACAATCACAAGTTTTCCGTTATCTTTTTTATAACCCCAGATCTTATTATTGCCCAGAACCGAACCTTTTTCTATGGCCCGCCTGAACCCGAACCGCACCCTCTCTGAGATCTTGCGCACCTCATCCTGCGCAATGCTGCTCATAATCGTCAGCCGCAGCTCACTGTCCGGCAGCAGCGTGTTAATATTGTCTGACTGAAACAAAACGCCCACGCCGCAGGTCAGCAGCTGCTGCGTATACTGAATGCTGTCTACTGTATTTCTTGAAAAACGGGAGATTTCTTTTGTTATGACAAAATCAAATTTTCCCGATTTCGCGTCTTCAATCATCGTCAGGAAGCTTTCTCTCTTTTTTACACTCGTCGCGCTCAGCCCCTCGTCTATGTATCCTTCCACAAATTTCCAGTTGGAATTCTGCTTTATCATATCAGAATAGTATTTTATCTGTGCCGACAGGGAATGTAACTGTTCATCTTTTTCAGTGGATACCCTGGCATAGTAAGTAACTCTCATCGAAATATCATAAATTGATTTTCCGCTGTTCAGCTCCCTTCTGATACTATACAAATCCATACGGCCAGCTGCTCCCTCTCCTTTCTTTCTGCTTCAATGATATTTTATAATCATTTTCTTTGCCTTCTGATATAATTCCTTAGAAATGATTCCCTTATTGTACAGCTGCTCATTAATATGTAGCTTTACCTGAATTTCGTACTCCTCCATAATATGTTTCTCTTCAATTGTCACTCCTGCCCTCCGCCCCTTTTTCTGTTTTTTACATTTTATTCAGCTTTCAGAATAAAATGTCTGTCGTTACCATATCACAATTTTACGGATACGCTTTGTGACCGCCGCGCCGAGCACGCCGATCGCAACTCCCGACAGACTTCCCGCCAGAAGCAGCGCCGGCAGGTAATAGACAAGGCTGGGTGTATCTAACACCAGGATCGCCATGAGAATCTGTCCGACATTATGAAATATGCCGCCCAGCACACTGACGCCGGTAAGTGTGAGTCGTTTTGTCCGCTTCGCAGCGACCATCACCAGAAGGCTCATGATACCCCCGGCAAGACTGTAGAGCATGGCCGCCATGCTGCCGAACGTAAAGCCGGTCAGCACAATCCGGATCATGGACAGCAGAAATGCGTCTCCGTCATTTAAAGTATACAGCGCCACTATAATCACCAGATTCGCCAGTCCCAGTTTCGCTCCGGGAATACCTGAATGAACCGGAATTAAAGATTCCACATAAGAAAAAATAAACGCCAGCGCAATTAAAAGTCCCAGATATGCAATTTTTCTTGTCTTCATGTTTTCCGCTCTCTAACTGGTCATGGAATCCACACCGGATTCCTCTCCGTTTTCAATTTCCACTACCACCTTATTGGGCAGACAGACTATGGTCTCTCTCTGTCTGCTGATCGCGCGGTGATTCACACAGATTCTATCGGGGCAGGACGCCTCGGTAATATCTGCTCTGCCGTCCTTTATCACCAGCACATTATAGGACCCGTCCGGCAGTTCCACTTTCTCCGTTATATCTTCATCCAGCGGGAAACGCCCGTACACACTCTCTCCCACCGTGACAACTGCCACCGGCTCTTTCGTATTCGCACGCTGAAAGACATTAAATCCAATATAAAGCACAGCCGCGGCTGCCAGAATAACCACAATCAAAATTATATCATTTTTCCGCGCAATTTTTTCCATCTGATTCTCCCACATTCCATTCTTTTCCGGTTTTATTCCGCCAGAAATGCCTCAAAATTTTCCGAGTACCGGATGCTTCCGTCTTCCATGATCCACATGGCTTCCACACCTTCCAGTCCGTTCACAAATGCAAGGCCCTCCTCATACGTCATATTGTACACTGATGTGGACAGGGCGTCGGCCGCACCGGAATCTTCCGCGATGACAGAGACGGCACTAAAATAGTCTGCCGGCATCAGCGTATCCGGATCAATAATGTGGCAGTAGCGCTCATCGTCCACGATATAATATCTCTGGTAGTTCCCGCTCGTCAC
>OFHA01000381.1_pt1 | contig 39663 bp, 35 predicted proteins | sample 1521891 | NCBI WGS metagenome assembly OFHA01 (sample SAMEA3504089, study PRJEB24116) | mouse gut metagenome | biome: mouse gut; feature: mouse-associated habitat; material: faeces | place: Denmark | collected 2011
AGAGTGCCTCAACATCGTTGAGCCAAAGTGAGAGTGCCTCAACTTCACTCAGCCAAAGTGAGAGTGCTTCGACATCCTTAAGTCAGAGCGAAAGTGCTTCAACCTCATTGAGCCAAAGTGAGAGTGCTTCGACATCCTTAAGTCAGAGCGAAAGTGCATCAACATCGTTGAGTCAAAGTGAAAGTGCGTCAACGTCACTGAGTCAGAGCGAAAGTGCTTCGACATCGTTGAGTCAAAGCGAAAGTGCTTCGACATCACTAAGCCAGAGTGAAAGTGCTTCGACATCGTTGAGTCAAAGTGAGAGTGCTTCGACATCGTTGAGTCAAAGCGAGAGTGCTTCGACATCACTAAGCCAAAGTGAAAGTGCCTCAACCTCGTTGAGTCAAAGCGAAAGCGCATCAACATCCTTAAGTCAGAGCGAAAGTGCATCAACATCGTTGAGTCAAAGTGAAAGTGCGTCAACGTCACTGAGTCAGAGCGAAAGTGCTTCGACATCGTTGAGTCAAAGCGAAAGTGCTTCGACATCACTAAGCCAGAGTGAAAGTGCTTCGACATCGTTGAGTCAAAGTGAGAGTGCTTCGACATCACTAAGCCAGAGTGAAAGTGCTTCGACATCGTTGAGTCAAAGTGAGAGTGCTTCGACATCCTTAAGTCAGAGCGAAAGTGCATCAACATCGTTGAGTCAAAGTGAAAGTGCGTCAACGTCACTGAGTCAGAGCGAAAGTGCTTCGACATCGTTGAGTCAAAGCGAAAGTGCTTCGACATCACTAAGCCAGAGTGAAAGTGCTTCGACATCGTTGAGTCAAAGTGAGAGTGCTTCGACATCGTTGAGTCAAAGCGAGAGTGCTTCGACATCACTAAGCCAAAGTGAAAGTTCCTCAACGTCATTGAGTCAAAGTGAAAGTGCTTCGACATCGCTTAGTCAAAGTGAAAGCTCCTCAACCTCGTTGAGTCAAAGTGAGAGTGCCTCAACCTCGTTGAGCCAAAGTGAGAGTGCTTCGACATCACTAAGCCAAAGTGAAAGTTCCTCAACCTCGTTGAGCCAAAGTGAGAGTACTTCGACATCACTAAGCCAGAGTGAGAGTACGTCAACCTCACTCAGTCAAAGTGAGGACGCATTAACCTCATTGAGCCAAAGTGAGAGTGCGTCAACATCGTTGAGTCAAAGTGAGAGTGCGTCAACATCGTTAAGCCAAAGTGAGAGTGCCTCAACCTCGTTGAGTCAAAGTGAAAGTTCCTCAACCAGCGCCTCGACTAGTGCCTCGACAAGCGCCTCGCTTTCCGCCTCATTAAGCATCAGTGAATCAGTTTCCGCTTCAATCAGTGGCTCAACTAGTGATTCAGCAGTAAACCCGCACCCAGATAACCCGTCTGAGTCAATTAGTGATTCAGTATCAATGTCGATTAGTACGAGTGAATCGATTTCAATAAGCTCAAGCACATCTGCTTCGACAAGTGCTAGTCTTTCACCTTCAACAAGTGGAAGCACCTCGATTAATCCTAGCGACAGTACTTCAACTTCTATGAGTGGTTCTTTATCTAATGGATCAGAATTTACTAGTGGTAGTCAATCACCAGTAACGCCATTCCCTGACAATAGTGGTTCTACTTCGATGTCAACAAATGGTTCCGGAAATGGTTCAATTTCGTTGAGCTTGAGTATCACTAATAGTACAAATACTTCCGGTCTTGAAAATACAAATGCATCTGTTGCTGATAAGCACACAACTGTTGACTTAACTGCCCAAAACTCAGTTGAAAACAGTAATGTAAATAAGACCGGTCAGCAAAACAAGCGGCTTCCACAAACCGGTAATGCCAGTCAAACAACGGCTGAATTGCTTGGCCTAATGTCATTAGAAGCAATCTTGCTCTTGTTAATTGCAAAGAAGAAAAAGCATAACGAAGATAAATAATTAGGTGCATACAAAAAGCAGCCCCTAAGCTGGAACTTCCAACTTAGGGGCTGCTTTTTTTGTCTTACAGGTTCTCGTCCGTATTAAAGTTTAATTCACAATAATCAGTCATCTTCGTAATTAGCTCAAGGCTTAATTTCTTATATGCGTTCAATGTATCGGTGGCATAACCGTCACTTTGCCGCGTTAAGAAGGTTGCTCGTGCTTCTCCTTTGAGACTCGGGAGGCGACGATCAGTTTCGGCAATCATCTTAATGGCCGCGGCGTTTCGTTCCTTTTGTACGTCTCGTAATAATGGAAGGAAATCGTGCAGGTGGCTGTCAACTAGCACACTGGCATGCTTGAAAATCCAGTAAGCAGAATTGAGTTGAGCCGGCAGCTTCCCACGCTTGTAAGGGGCTGGTGTATCAGTAATGCCGTTGAAGAATGGCACATAGGTACTTTCAGCAGCGACCCCCATTGCCAACCAGTGAATATTAGCACCCGGTCGGTTCGTCTGTAAAATATGTGACTCTTGGGTCTTAGCTAAACTAATTGGCCGGTACTTATGGGCGTGTTCACCGTGCCCAAGGGGATCGAATTCGGTTCCCTCATAGTGGTTACTGAGATAGTTCTGGGCATCAAAAATTGATAACTTATGATCCGGCTTCATGATAAATGGCAATTCAGTTGATTCCGGTGTCTCCTCCGTTGCTTGCCGAGGGCTAAACATTTGGTGACCAGCCCATACCCGCGGTTCAGAGTAAATCGCGTCTGACCGATCAGCTGTCCCAAAGATTTTGCGGAAATTGAAGGTGGATGGATCTGGGTTCAAGTCATGCTTCTCAACGAATTCTTGAATTCCCGGATGGAACATGAAATTATTCGGATCATTAAAGTCAATTTCTTGAATTGCCAGTTGGTTGGCAACCACCGCATATGAATCATCTGGAATCCGTTGCGCAACCCAGTAGTGACCTGCACCGGTTTCGAAGTACCAAGCTTCGTCATTATCAGCAAAAAGTACCCCGTTTGTTTCGCCGGTTCCGTACTTCGCAATCAAGTTACCGAGGCGTTGGACCCCTTCACGTGCCGTCTTAACATATGGCAGAACCACAGTGATCATTGCTTCTTCATTTAGACCATTTTCAACCAGTGGATCATAGCCCAAAACGAGGGGATTAGAATAAGCACTTTCAGTCGCACTCATTGCCACATCATACTCATTAATCCCGTCTTCTTCAAACAGCCCGTCTTTATCTGTCCATTCCGGAGTTGCCGTATACTGAGCGCTTTCTTCTGGCAAGTCGAGCTCTAAACGGGTATCCTTAGAGATGAAGTGGCTGGGCATCTCCCCACGGCGGTGAACAACCATATGCTTGGGCCAGGCAGCTTTGGCATCTTCATTTCGACCGATCATGATTGTGCCGTCGATGCTGGCCCCTTTACCAATTAAAATACTTGTACATGCGGTTAATTTATTCCCCATAGATAATACATTCTCCTTTTGCGTATTGTATTAATTGTACCGCGAACGGTGATTTAAGTCGATTTAGTTGGAATATTTTAATTTCAAGTTAAGAAGTATATAATATTGCTGTATAAAATAGGAAAGGAGAGGATAATATGCAACAATTATCACTGTTAATTGTTATGTTAGCGGCGTTAATTATTCCTATTATTATGGCACGGTTTAAGGTTTCCTCGATTCCGACGGCGATTGCGGAAATCTTAACCGGTATTATTCTCGGAAAAAGCTTTTTTAATATCGTTAATCCCAATTGGACATTGAATTTCTTGTCGTCATTGGGGGTTATTATGTTGATGTTTTTGTCGGGAATGGAGATTAATTTTGATCTTTTTCGTAAGACCCCCGGGAAAAAACGTGATAGTAAATCGCCAGTAATTATGGCTTCACAGGCATTTGGCCTCATTGTTGTTTCTTCATTTGTGATTGCTTTAATTATTAGCCGTTTGCACTTATTTAGCGATGTTTTGTTAGCGACAATTATTTTTTCAACCGTCGCCCTCGGAGTTGTTATCGCAACGTTAAAGGAAAAGGATATTTTACAAAAGCCAGTGGGGCAGACCCTGCTACTGACGGCGGTATTAGGGGAAGTGGTCCCGATGCTTGCATTGACCTTCTATGCATCCATTAATGGGGGCAATGCCAAGCGCTTGGGCTTAATTGTCTTCCTTTTCTTGGCAGCCTTTTTCCTCTTGCGGCGTTTTAAGCAACCGTTTATTTGGTTTAATAAAATTTCCAAATCAACCACTCAACTTGATATTCGGTTAGCTTTCTTCTTGATCTTCGCCTTAGTAACAATCGCCGAAACGGTGGGAGCGGAAAATATCCTGGGAGCCTTCCTAGCCGGGATGGTCATGAAACTGCTTGAACCAAGTGAAGCAACTGAAGACCGGTTAAACTCAATTGGTTATGGTTTTCTGATTCCATTCTTCTTTATCATGACGGGTGACCGCCTTGACCTGAAGAATTTATTTGCTAACCACCAAGCACTAGCCCTGATTCCGATTTTGGTCATCGGCTTTTTACTTGCTAAATTGCCAACCATGTTCATTTATCGGCGCCGTTTTAAGCCCCGCAATTCATTTGCCGGCAGCTTTTTAGTAGCGACAACGATTACCTTGGTATTACCAACCTTGCAAGTTGCGCGGAATTTGCATGCAATTACTGGTGCGCAATCCGATGCCTTTACATTGGCCGCCGTAATTGTCTGTATCATTGCGCCAATCGTCTTCAATTCAATGTATAAGCTTGAAAAATCTGATTTGATCAAGCAAAAGGTTAATTTTATCGGAACCAATACCTTAACTGTTCCGATTTCCCAACAATTATATAAGAACTGGTATAACGTGCGGATGGTTACAGATAATGAAAATAACTTCAAGACCTATAATAGTCAGGTGAAGCATTTAGAGTATCTGCCTAAGCTTGACGCGGAGGCCCTTGAGCAGGGAGGATACTTTGATTGTGATATTGTTGTTGTTGGGTTCTTAAATGATCATAAGTCAGCGCGCCTAGCTCAGATCGCTAAGGAACATGGAGTAAAACGGGTCATTGCCAGCCAAAACAATCCGCGGTTGGACCCGAAAGATATCAGTGCGCTTCGTGAAAAAGGGATTGAAATCTTTAATAGCTTCAATGTCCAAAGCAGTGTCTTACGGGCGTTGATTGAATCACCATTGATCTTGCAGATGCTGACTGATACCGAAGCCGGACTATATGAAGCAACCGTCCTTAATTCCCGTTATACTGGACGCGAACTGCATACATTGCCATTTGTTAATAACATTACGATTAGTCGGATCTTCCGGAAGCGCAAGCCAATTGACCCGCACGGTGATACGATTATCGAGTATGGTGATCATATCCTCTTTACTGGGGACCGGAAAGCAGCCGAAGAGGTTCGTGAAGCCTTGCGCGGCGTTAATTAAAATATTTTTTGTTAATGTAATTGCCGTAAAAGCGCTATTATGGTAAGATTTTAAATGAATTTAGAAGGAGGCACGGATTATGCCATTAGTTCATATTGACTTAATTGAAGGCCGGACCGATGAGCAATTAAAGGCTCTCGTAAAGGATGTTACAGCAGCAATTTCAAAGGATGCCAATGTTCCTGCCGAACGGGTGCATATCGTGTTGAATGAGATGCGCAAAGACCGCTATAGTGTAGCTGGTAAGATGGTCAGCGACAAGTAACAACAAGAGAGTCATCGGGGAGGCAGTTCAGTCTTTGCACGGTGGCTTTTTTGTATGATCTAAAATCCATCAAGTTTCTTCCTATTATATAGGTAGAAACTGCTCGCAATTAGCAGCGAAAGGATGAATATAATTGAGTGAACAACAATATATCATGGCGATTGACCAAGGAACGACGAGCTCACGGGCGATTATTTTTGACCATGACGGAAATAAAGTTGCGATCAGTCAACAGGAATTTCCCCAATATTTCCCGCAACCAGGGTGGGTTGAACATGATCCTCTAGAGATTTGGGATAGCGTTCAGTCGGTGATTTCAAACGTAATGATTAAGTCCCAGATCAAGCCCTATAAGATTGCGGCGATTGGGATTACTAACCAACGGGAAACGACGGTTATTTGGGATCGCCATACCGGGAAGCCGATTTATAACGCAATTGTCTGGCAATCGAAGCAAACGAGCAATATTGCTGAACAATTGATTAAAGATGGTTATAAGGATATGATCCACAAGAAGACCGGCTTAGTGATTGATTCATATTTTGCGGCCACTAAGATCAAGTGGATTCTTGACCATGTCCCTGGTGCCCGGGAAAAAGCGGCGAAGGGCGACTTGATGTTTGGGACCATCGATACCTGGCTACTATGGAATTTATCAGGACGGCGGGTCCACGCAACGGATGTGACCAACGCTAGCCGGACGATGCTTTTTAATATCCATACCCTCGAGTGGGATCAAGATATCCTTGACTTGCTTGAGATTCCACAGTCGCTTCTGCCAGAAGTAAAGCCGAGTTCAGCCATTTACGGTTATACGGGTGATTACCACTTCTATGGTGTCCAGATTCCAATTGCTGGGATTGCGGGTGACCAACAAGCAGCCCTCTTTGGTCAAGCAGCCTATGATAAAGGTTCAATCAAGAACACTTATGGGACCGGAGCCTTCATCGTCATGAATACGGGACTAAAACCCACGCTTTCGGATAACGGCTTGTTGACGACGATTGCGTACGGCCTGGACGGACAAACCCATTACGCGCTTGAAGGAAGTATCTTTGTGGCCGGTTCTGCCGTTCAATGGTTGCGAGATGGCCTCAAGATGTTTAAGAAGGCCAGCGAGTCCGAACAAATGGCTGTCGATGCCAAGACAACTGGCGGCGTTTATGTCGTTCCCGCCTTTACAGGGTTGGGCGCACCGTACTGGGATCAAGAAGTGCGGGGCGCAATGTTTGGCCTTACCCGGGGAACTGAACGGGGACATATCATCCGTGCAACCTTGGAAGCCATTGCCTACCAGACCAAAGATGTTGTCGATACGATGGTCAAGGACACCCAATTACCACTAACGGCACTAACGGTTAATGGGGGAGCATCACGGAACAATTTCATGATGCAGTTTCAGGCCGATATCCTCCAAACGCCAATCAAGCGGGCAGCAATGGAAGAGACAACCGCCCTGGGAGCAGCCTTTCTCGCTGGATTGGCCGTTGATTTCTGGGAAGACCAGGATGAGTTACGGAAGCTATCACGGATTGGCGACCAGTTTGATCCGCAGATGGATCCGCAAAAGGCAGCTGACTTGTATCGGGGATGGCAACGCGCCATTGCAGCTGCACAGTTTTATGGGAGAAATTAACTAAAAAACACCGATCACCATTCAACAAACTAATATAAAAGGAAAATGAGAGAAATGAAAATGAAAACACCGGTTCAGATGACTGATGATTTAGCACACTTTATTAAGGAAACCCGGGAAGACGCGGCTTTCCCTCATGAATCACTCTATGTTGATTTGTTAGAACAGTGGAAAGTTTTAAGTCGTTACCAATTAGAGTACGCTGATAAGGAAAGCAAACGCCTCTACAATGCGTACTGGAACTCGATGTCACACTGGTATAAGATTTTTGATAAAGAGCGGGAGCATTTGTTAGAACCAACTGCCTTGCCCAGTGAGGATTTAATGGACTTCTACGCGGGGCTGATTGAGGATCTCATGGATCACGTCCTTAGTTTGGTACCACCATCGCCCCATTCAACGATTATTAAACTAACTGACTTCCGGGTCTTGTTGAGTAATGAGTTACAAAAGATTACTCAACTAGATCTTGGACTTCAAGGCCCAATTGACTTTGCAATGATTATGGATTATTGGAAGATGTTGGGAGAAAGTTTTGATCGCGAAAAGATCAAGTAAGAGAATAAAAAAAACAGGCCTGGAGCAATCCAGACCTGTTTTTTCTATTCTATCCACTTTTGCAAGTAGTCAATCAATACTTTTGCGTCTTCTTTTGTCAGTGCAAAAGTATTATCATGGCTGATATTATCAAAATCAATATTTGACACCAGCATTTGCAGTTCTGACTCATCAGCGTTCTGATAAATGCTAAGCTCATTAACGCACTCATCATCACGATCTTCGCCATCATATTTAATATGGAGCCACTTAGCTTGGTGGTCAATTTCATGTTTTTCCACATTCTCACCTCAAAACTCTCCTTTTATTTTAGCACGAAGCTGGTGGGCACGGGTAATCACTCCTCGCCGCCATTGCGAAACGGCTGCCCGACTGACCCGGTACTCATCCGCAATCTGCCGGTCACTCAAATGGTGATTGAGTTTGGCAATCAAATACCGTTGTTGAACGCGGGGACAGTGGTAGTAGAGGTAGTTAAGAAAGTCGCTATTTTCCAGGTGAGCAAATGGCGCGGTCGCTGAATAGTCAATCATTGTCTCGTCGTAGTCATGATCATCGTCTTCGTTGTCAAGGGTGTAGTTAAAAAGGAGGGCTTCAAGTTGTTGCCGCCGCAGTCGATCCAGTAAACGCCAGCGCATCCGTTGGTAAGCAAAGCACATCAAATCCCGTTCATTCTCGACGACATCTTTTTCCTGTAAGAAATCAGCATAGGCCTGAGCAAAAATGATTGAGGCATCTTGGACAAAATCATCATAGTCGTCCCGGCGCGGTGAGATCCCGAGACTCTTTAATACCCCATGGACAATCGTAATCCGCTTATCACTCATCAGAAAAGTTAAACCGTCAGAAATTTTTTTATAATTCATTATTGAGAACATCCTTTGAAAATATTCTCAAGAGCTCTTGAGTACCGTTAACTTACCAAAAAATCTATCGTCTTAGCGAACGATAAAACGGGGTAAAAGTGTTTTAAAAAGACGTTGACAGGGCGGATTTATCCCAGTATCTTAATATTCATGTTAAAAGTGAAACGTTTTATAGCGAATTTGCACTTTTTTATGATTTGCTTGGAGGAGATAATTGTGGTACGTAAAACCATTGATATGAGCATGCTGGATAAATTAAAAATTGATGGGGAGGTGGCAAACTATCTGGTGCAGTGGGATAACACCCTACTGCTAACGGCTTACGATCAAAATCGAACGTTTGTCTTAACAATCGACGGGGAACAGCTGCTTATTCGGGAACGGTTGAAAGATGTTCTTAGTCGCTTTGCACAGGCGAATCTAATTTATGAGTATGAAATGGAAGTGCATTTCGCTAAGGTTGGCTGTCAAACACGGGGGTATGTTGCTGGTCACCATCGGCTAGTGCCAACTTGTGGATCATCAAATGAGCAGGTTATTTATTACATGGTTCACTTAATGGAGGACGCTAATGAGTTAGAAAGTGATAAGAGGATAGAAATGATTATGACTGGTCGCAAAGGAGATAAATATCACGTCCAAATTGCCGCCTCTGAGCGTACTTTTCGGCGGATTGTAAGTGCCGCTGATAAAGTTGCTAATGACCAGCTTTCCCTCTTTGAATACTGGATGTATCGCCTCGGGAAGGTTAAAAGGGAGATCTTTGAACGAACCTACTTTGGTGATTATTGCGTTTATACGAAACTTCGTAAGCTGGCACTCGATCTCTTTATTCGAACAGTTTTACATATCCTGAATAAGGCCCATAAGAAGGTATATGGCGAAGAAACCCCAGCGGAACTTGTTAAAGAAGTAAAACGGGTGATAAATAAGTTTTAATGTAAAAACATCACAAAAATGCACAATAAATAAACATTAGTCCATTAGCTTGTTATAATAGGTGGTGAAGAGGAGTAACTATAAGTAATAGAATGGAGCATTTTTTATGACTGAAAAGAAAGATGAGTGTGGTGTAAAATACACACTAGATGTTTTAGAAGGTCGATGGCAACCACGGATTATCTTTTGGTTAGGCTTTCGACCATTTACCATTGAGGAATTACATCAATTGCTACCAGATTTAACAGATGTTGCTCTTAAGAAAGAAATAACATCTTTGCAGAACTTGCGAATTGTTAATCCAATTGTTGATGAAGAAAACAAGTATTCATTGACTGATGATGGTAATGACTTGCGTAACATGGTCCTAACGATGAGTATCTGGGGTCGGCAACAAATGGATGCCTCTGCTAACCGAGTTTCCACGCAGATCGTTGAGCCGGAAAAAGATGCTAGTATGTCAGAGCTGATAAAGTATAACGAACAATTGAATAAGTATATGTAGAGAGTGGAAGCGGAAAACAACCTGCTGCCTTGTGGCGACGCAAAGCTAGTTCCGCGTTATCTCACTCTCTTTTTTGTTGGGCAAAATAATTTGTAACTAAATTGAAATAAACAGGTGATTAACGATCAGAATTCGCTATTTATCCATTAAAAGACTGATATAATCGCAATGAAAGCAATAACGAATTTTATGATTTGACGAAAATGTGAAGAAGTTATGAAATTCATCCTTGACTATCGATGTTACATTCTTAATAATGGATTAAGTAATTATAAATTTGATTGGCTGACAACTGATATTAAAAAAGTTCGCAACTCGTTATTTACCATTGTTAGTGTAGGTTTCCAGTAATGTAACTTGTTGCACTAGTGGATTTTTTTAATTACGGCGTTAGTCAAAAATGGGAGAAATTTTTTATGTCAGACGAAAATAATCGACCCTTGAATAATAACGATGATGGTATGCAACGACAACAACATCATCACCACAGACATCATCGGCGTCACCGGGGATGGAAGATCTTCTGGTCAGTTGTGGGGATATTAGTCCTCGTCGCCCTGTTCTTTGCAGGGATGGCATGGCACAATCTAAAATCAACGACTGATGATATGTATAGTAGCGCGGGTGCTACTAAGTCGCGGGATGCGCAAAAGGTGCTTGATCAAAAGAAGCCCGTTTCAATCCTCCTATTAGGGACTGATACCGGGGCGCTTGGTCGAGATTATAAGGGTCGGACGGATACGATCATGGTAATGACCTTGAATCCAAAGACGAAGACGACCACGATTGTTAGTCTTCCCCGGGATATGAAGGTTAACTTACCTGGCTATCCGCAATATTCACCAGCAAAGATCAATGCTGCTTATACTTATGGGGGAGTCAAGGAATCGATTAATACGATCCAAGACCACTTCGAAATTCCAATTGACTACTATGTGTTAGTTAACATGGGTGGTTTGGAAAAGGCAATCAACCAAGTCGGTGGGGTTGATGTCAAGTCCCCATTGACGTTTGATTATGAAGGCTATCACTTTGAAAAGGGTGAAACCTACCACATGAACGGCAAAAAAGCCTTGGCATTTAGTCGGATGCGGTATGACGATCCCGATGGTGACTATGGTCGGCAACAACGGCAACGGTTAGTAATCACTGCTTTACTTAAGAAGTCCGTTTCATATAAGACGGTTCTTAACCGGTCATTCTTACGGTCAGTATCTGATAGTTCACAAACCGATTTGACCTTCAATGATATGGTGCGGTTAGCGCAAAGTTATCGTGATACGAACGAACACATCGTCCAAGACCATGCGCAAGGTCGCGGCCAAAATGAAGATGGTCAAGCCTTTGAAGTGGTGCCGACGAGTGAGCAACAACGGATCACTAACTTGTTACAAAATAGTCTAAAAAATTAATACATGAGGAGTAGAAGTCGTGAATAGTTCACAACAAACAGCGAATAATACAATTGATTTGCATCGGTTAATGATGCTCTGTCGTAAACATATTAAGATGTTAATTATCTGGACCTTACTTGCCGGAGTGCTGGGGTATGTCGTGGCCCAATTCGTCGTGGTACCTAAGTATACAGCGACAACGGAAATCTTGGTTAACCAAAAACATAACAATGATAATAATGGTCAAGCTTATAATAACCAACAAGCGGATATCCAAATGATTAATACCTATAAGGATATTATTACTAACCAGGTGATTTTGAGTAAGGCAAGTAAGCAACTTAAGAATCCAGTTCGTGTTATCAAGCCTGCTCAACCGGCAGAGTATCGGCGTAATGCGGATGGGACGCGTCGACTAATTAAAGAAGCTCAACCGGCAGTTGTTGAACGTGGTGGCAAGAGTTATAGTCTTTCAACCGATGAATTAAAAAAGGCAATTAGTGTTTCAACCCAGCAAAATTCACAAGTCTTCTCCCTTCAAGTTAAGACTGATGATCCGCAAAAATCAGCGGTAGTTGCCAATACAGTTGCTAATGTCTTCAAGCAACAAATTAAGAAGATTATGAGTGTGAATAATGTAACAATCGTTTCACGGGCAAGTACTCCAGATGAACCATCTTTCCCTAATAAGAAGTTATTTGCCTTAGCTGGTGCTGTCCTAGGGTTGATCCTCAGTTTCTTGTACATCCTAATTGGCGACTTAATGGATACCAGTGTGCATGATGATGATTACCTTACTAATGAAGTAGGCTTAACCAATCTTGGTCATGTGAACCACATTGAGATGAGTCAGGACTTTAAAGTTAATAATCAAGAAAGTCGGCGCCAAAACAATGGAAATCGACGGGTTTAAGGAGGAGAGAATATGTCATTATTTCATCGAACACAACAACAATCAACGGATACCATGGATAATGGAGCCAAATTGATTACCGTTGCTCATCCGAAGAGCCCAATTTCTGAACAGTTCCGGACGATTCGGACTAATATTAATTTTATGGCGATCGATAAACCGATTAAGACCTTAGCGATGACCTCTGCTAATGTAAGTGAAGGTAAGTCTACGGTTACAGATAATGTGGCAGTAGTATGGGCACAAACAGGACAAAGAGTATTATTAATTGATTCAGATTTACGGCGACCAACTCTTCACGCAACGTTTAATAAGAGTAATCAGCATGGGTTAACGACAATCCTAACTAGTGGTACTAATTCTGTTGATTTACGAGAAATTATTCAGTCCAGTGGAGTAGAGAATCTGGATATCTTAACAGCCGGTCCGATTCCACCTAATCCAGCAGAATTGTTAAACTCACAACGGATGAAAACATTATTGGATACGGTTAAAGGTATTTACGATATGGTCATTGTGGACGTACCACCAATGCTAGAAGTTACTGATACACAGATTCTTTCACGTCACCTGGATGCGGTGGTCTTAGTTGTGAAACAAGGACAAACTCAGAAGTTAGCCGTTAAGCGGGCAGTTGAGCTTCTTAACTTAGCACATGCTAATTTGCTCGGTTATGTAATGAACGATGTTAATGCCGATGGTGATGCTGCTTATGGATATGGATATGGGTATGGCTACGGAGAAAATACAGCAAACTAAATAATTAGGGGGGGGGTACGAATGGATAGTAAAGTAAAGAGCATTGATGTAGCAGAAAAATTTAAAGTATCAAAGCTTGACAACTTTAGTTGGTATCGGGACGTCGTTAAACGGATTCTTGATTTTATATTGAGTCTATTTGGAATAGTAATATTGGCTATTCCAATGTTAATAATTGCATTAATAATTAAGCTTGATTCTCCCAAAGAAAAAATTTTATTTAAACAAAAAAGAGTTGGTAAAAATAATCATGTCTTCACTATTCTAAAATTTCGTTCAATGAGACAAGATGCACCACATGAAATGGCGACTAAGAACTTTGAAAATCCAGAAGCGTATATTACGCCCGTTGGTAAAATTATTCGCAAGACAAGCTTGGACGAATTACCACAATTATTTAATGTATTTAAAGGAGAGATGAGTCTTGTAGGACCTAGACCACTTATCCCCAGTGAAAAATCTGTACTAGAATTAAGAGAGGAATACGGAGCTAGCAAAATCCTGCCTGGAATTACTGGATTAGCACAAGTTCATGGTAGAGATGAAATCACAGATGAACATAAAGCCTCTTATGATGGGAAATATGCATTAAATATGAGTCTGTTATTGGATATTTCAATTATTTTTAGGACAGCATTTGATGTTGTAATGAGTCGAGGAGTGCATGAAGGAAAGGATTAAAGAGAGTGTAGAATTATTATGCAGGTAAAAAAAACATACCCCTCTTTTTCTGTATTAATGTCTGTTTATAAAAGCGATGATCCTAATAATTTGGATATTGCATTAACGAGTATAGAGAAACAAACTCTTGAACCTAGTGAAATTGTCTTAGTTGAGGATGGACCTATTTCAGCTGATTTAGAAAAAGTAATAAATAAGCATAAGCATAATTTCACAAGAAAATTTAAAGACATAAAACTTAAAACAAATAAAGGATTAGGTAATGCCCTAAAAATAGGAACAAAATTCGTTTCAACCAATTGGATAGCAAGAATGGATGCTGATGATATTAGTGTACCAAATAGATTTGAACAACAATTTGATGTGATTAATAAGGATCCTAGTATTGCTGTAGTTGGTGGAAAGGTAGAAGAATTCACTCTAGATATAAATAATATTATAGGAGAAAGAAACGTACCTACCAGTAATGAACATATATATAGGTTTGCAAAGTGGAGAAGTCCATTTAATCATCCAACCGTCCTAATAAATAAGACAGTATTATTAAGTGTTGGGGGGTACGAAATGTATGGGAACTTAGAGGATTATTATTTGTGGACTAGAATACTTGCTAATGAGTATAGAGTATGTAATCTCGAATCTACGCTTGTATTTATGCGTGTAGATGATGATCTGTATAGCAGACGAGGAAAGATTAGTAATATACTCTATTTCTATAAACTAAGGAGATTTATGGATCGGAATCATTTAATTAATTTCCACGAAATGATTTTAGGTAATGTTTTGATGACGATAAATATTGTCTTACCTAATTTTATGAGAAAATTTGTGTACAAAAAAATTGTTCATAAGCAACATTAAGAATTAAGAGAAAATATTTTACTATATTGTGTATTATGAAACAGAAATTAAGAAAACTAAAAAATACTAGGTTCATCCAGTTAATTATCCGTATTGGATGTATTCCTATGTTTATTACATATTATATTCATATAAAAAGAATTGACCTCAACGTAAAAAATGCTGAGGAAACAATTAATTACTTGATAAATAATAAAGTGTCGGTTGGACGGTTTGGCGATGGTGAATTTAACATTCTCTATAGCAAAAAGCCTATTGGATTTCAAAAATATTCTGATGAATTAAGTAGAGCATTAGCTCAAGTTAGGACAACAGAAAAATTTAAAATAGCAATTCCTTATGCCTATAAAACAACGAGGCCATATAAATTTTTAATAAAATGTTTTTGGTGGCGATATGTGACATTTAATAATCGGTATATTTTGGAGTTCAAGAAACAGCATGAAGATGATTATCTTGATACTAATTTTAGTAGAGTGATAACAGAATTAGCTGATAAAAAGGAAGTTTTAATTTTAACAGATAAAGTTAAAATGATTTGGGAAAATAGAAATGTCTTAATAGTAGAGGGAGAATTTACCAGGTTTGGTGTTAATAATGATTTACTTTCAAACACAAAATCTGTTAAACGTATTATTGCGCCTGCCGAGGATGCATTTAATAAGTTCGAGGAAATATATAAAGAAATAGATTCTACTGCAGAGACAATGGAAGATCCGCTAATACTTATCTCACTTGGACCCACAGCAACTATTTTAGCTTATAAGTTAAGTAATCAGTTTCAAACTATCGATATCGGTCATTTTGACTTACAATATCAGTATTTAGAACATGGGTATTATCATAAAGTTAGAATCAAAGATAGATATGATAACGAAAGTGTGAATGGTGATAAAGTTGCTGATATCCATTCCTCAAAATATGAGAAGGAGATAGTTACTATTATCAGATAGGAGTTATTGAAAAGGAGTTATCTAGTTTAATGAAAGAGAAGGTTAAATTTCCAATCGATTTTGTTATTACTTGGGTTGATGAAAATGATCCTGTATGGCGAGAAAAGCACACAAAATATGTTAAATCATCCCGTAAAGAAGATTATATTCGGTATCGGGATTATGGTACGCTAAAGTACTTATTTAGATCTATTGATGCATATGCAAAATGGGTAAACCATGTTTATCTTGTGACAGATAACCAAGTCCCAAACTGGATAAAAAGTAATCCTAAATTAACGGTAGTTGATCATAAAGATATAATTCCTTCTAAATATTTACCTACTTTCAATTCTAACGTAATAGATTTTCATCTAGTTAATATACCAAATTTATCAGAACACTTTGTATACTTTAATGATGATATGTTTTTAAATAAGAAAGTTAGACCTGAAGATTTTTTTGCTCCCAATGGTACTATCAGAGATAATCTTGCTCTTAATGCAATAATGCCATCTCCAGTTATTAATAGTGAGTTTGATCATATTTTTATTAATAATTTTCAGATAATTAACTCTTATTTTAATAAAAAAGAAAGCTTAAAAGCTAATTTCAGCAAGTTAGTTACTCCATACAATGGATTATGGTCCCTTATAAGCCTATTGCTTTTACCATTTCCGCGTATAAGTCGTTTAGTAGATCCACACACGCCTATTTCATATAGAAGATCTACAATTACTAAAGTATTAAACGATTTTCCAATGATTAAAAAAATGTTTATAAATCGAAATAGGAAGAATAATGATTACTCTTTATGGTTAGTTCGATATTTTGAACTATTAAACGGAAATTTTACTCCGAGAAAAATTTCCTTTGGGGAAAAATATTCTTTGGAAAATATAGAAGCAGTAATTACAGATATAAAAGCTAGTAAACATTGTATGATTAATATCAATGATGCTTCGATAGATAATACAGAATTTGAGAAAAATATTAAGTTATTAAATGATGTATTTTCGTCAAAATTCAAAGAAAAAAGTTCTTTTGAAAAATAGTGAATAATTTAGCAACTATAAAAAAGTTTCTGAATGACTTATTCGTGTAAAAGAATAATATACGTATGAATATGAAATATTACAGTTGATAGTAGAGAAACTAGATCGTAGGGTTATACGACTAAGTATTGATTTATTCTGAAAAAATTAATTTTACGGGGAATATTACTGGGTAGTACTTGCGTACTTCGCATTATGTTCAGTGAAAGGAACAATAATAAAATGAACATAACATATAGAAAATTTATGAATTTCTTACTGATAATAATAGGAACTATCAATATTATGATGACATCACAATTGAATTTGCAAATATCATATAATATTCGTCAAAGAATGACAGTATTTTTTTTAGTTGTGTTCATTTTACTTTATTTGGTATCTCTAATAATAGAACCGTTCCAACTAGTTGATATATGTTTTCTTTTTCTTATTTTATTTATAGTTTTTTTATCGCAAAAGAATTATGTTATTAATGCAGGAACCTTAACTTTAGTGTATTCGAGACTAAGTATTAAAGATATTATAAGTAATTACAAATATAGTATACTATACAGTACCCTAGCAGTGGTTTTTTTATCTTTAAGTGGTATTCTAAGTATTTATGATCCTCAAGGAACAGGATTATCGTTAGGTTTTAATAATGTTAACCAATTAGGATTTTATTTGGCGTTTTTAGCTATTTTGTTCACTTTTCGGATAGGTGAACAAAATAGTATGATTACTTTGAAATACAACCGATATAATATAACATTTCTAGTCTTTGTTGTTATTTTTGAGTTTCTTATTATTCAAGATAATACTGCTGGTGTAATGATTCTATTTTTTTACTTAGCTAGTTTATTCAAAACTATCGCTAACTATCTAAAACCGCTTATCATAATATTACCAATAGTTTTGACTATTTTTGCTTACTGGGCGGGATTTCATTATTTCCAATATCATTTTCTTGAGACAATAGATAGTATTGTTACAAGAAGAATATTTATTTGGAATCATTATTTAACTAGCTTTCCACTAACGAAATTCGGTACGAATTGGCAAGTCGATCCTAACTTTATCAACGGATTTTTTGATGGTGCTTATATTTATTATGGGATTTTTTATGGAATCGTTATCCTATCAGTATTATTAATTGGATTAGCTTTGACTAACTATAAACTTGCAAAAAGTAACCAAGTTATATTATTAATCCTTATAATTTCTCTTGAAATTGTTGGATTTAGTGAGAATGCGTTATTCGCATATGTACAGAGCCCGGGTTTGATTTTTGCATTTTTAGGATATTTTCCAGGATATTTTAGGAGAGATAATACAATTGAAGAAAATACTTTATACAGGCGTAGGTCATGAAATTGGTGGAGTTGAACTTTTAGTAAAACAGATTGTAGCTAAAAACTTGAAAAAGTACGAAATACACATTTTAGCTGCAACAGATCAACAAGTAGCTTTTGAAAAATATTTTTTGGATAACGGTGTTCGTATACATTATCTGAAAAATATTTTTGGCTTAAAGTCAGCCATTAGAAGAAAATTTATTCTCCGAAAATTTTTTGATAGTGAACAGTTTGATATTATTCACATTAACGCTAATTCACTAAATGCAAGTTATATGGCCAAGATAGCAACCAACGTTGGGTGCAAGAAAATTATTTATCATGTACATAATGTCGAACCTTCGGGGCAAAAATTTTTAATTAAACTGTTAACAAAGTTGTTAATGGGTTTTAATAGAAAACGCTTAAGAAAATTAAAACAAGTAAAAATTATTGCGGTTAGTGACGATGTTAAAAAAAGAGTTTTTGGATTAAAGGTAGATGTAGAAGTCGTCCTTAACGGTATTACCGTAGACAACTATCTTTTCTCTGAAGAAAAACGTAGTAATATTCGGGAAGAATATTCTATAAAAGTGCAAGATAGGGTAGGCATAATTGTAGCAAGACTGACTCCATTAAAGAATTATCAAAAAACTGTGGAAATTGTGAATTATGGAATTGAACATCAGATATTTGATTACTTTTTTATCATTGGTGAAGGTAGTGAGCGACCAAATATTGAGAAACAAATTTCAACATTTTCTGATTATTCCCAAAAAAGGATACTAATGATTGGGCAAAGGGAGAATATCGTAGATTATCTTTCAGCGGCAGATTTCTTTTTGCTTACTTCTATAAATGAGGGACTTGCTAATAGTGTGATTGAAGCTCAATCTAATGGATTGCCTTGTGTTATTTCTAATGGTGTACCTAAATCTGTAGACGTAACAGGTAATGTATCCTTTGTCGCTCTTACAGAAGATAGCAAACAGTGGAACAATGTTATTCGTCAGTCTTTATCGAGGAAAATTAATAGAAAAGCAGAAAATCTGATAGTAGCAAATTCACCACTTTCTAGTAAGGTTTTCTTAAATAGATTGGAACGTTTATATGAAGAAAAATGACGTTAAATATTCGATTATCGTTGCAGCATATAATGTATCGGACTATATTGACGAATGCTTGCAGTCTATTCTCAATAATGAGGGTAGTTACGAAGTGATTATCGTTAATGATGGCTCTAGTGATGATACTCTTGACAAAATTAATAAATACAAAAGTAATAATGTTAGAGTATTCACTACAAATCATGTAGGTTTAGCAGAAGTTAGAAACTTCGGAATAGAGCATGCCTATGGTGAATATATTATGTTTATAGATGGTGATGATAAATTTACCGCTAATTTTCTACAAACAATTAATTCGCAAATTGATAATTGTGACTTATGTGTATTTTCTTGGGAACCGATTAATGAAAATTCAATTGTTACAGGAAAAGCGATTATAGTCAATGATTTTTGGACAATGGATAGGATGGCCTGGAATAAAGTATATAAGAGGTCGTTAATAAAAGAACTACGTTTTCCTGCGGGAGTATTATATGAAGATGTCGGGTTTACTTCCATCGCATATCTTACTGCTAATAATATCAAATTTATTAATACACCATTGTATCAGTATCGCCAACGGAGGTCTTCGATAACTCATATTAAACAGAAGGCTAGTGATCATTTAGGAATATTAGCTGGATTAGATGATGTTAATGAATGGCAAAGGGAATATGGTGATAAGGAAAGTAAGATTGAAATTCAAAATTTGAATTATAGAATAATTTTAAGCCATGTAAAGCGTATTTTAATTGATAATGAATACAAACAAAATAATGAAGAATGGGTTTTAATAAAATTAGTTCAATATTTTGAATCAGTTGAGGCTAAGCCCAAAAAAGGTACTATTAGGTTATTAGTTCGTGTTAGAAACAGGTTTGCTATTGCATTAATCGAAAAGGACAAATTAAAACTGGCAAGAAAATTATTTTTAGTAAAGAACTCTTTATAAAAGGAGCAAAGCAATGATCCCTCAAAGAATTTATTATGTTTGGTTTGGAAAAAATAAAAAGCCGGATAACATAAGAAATAATATTGCATCATGGAAAAAGGAAAATCCTGATTTCCAAATAATTGAAATTAATGAAAGTAATTTTGATGTTTACAAATACAAATTTACTGAAAAAGCTTATGAATCCCAAGATTGGGCTTATGTAAGCGATGTCGCTAGAATTGATACACTTTTTAATAATGGTGGCTTCTATTTAGATACGGATGTAGAGCTTATTAAGTCTATAGAGCCACTTAGAAACGCTAGAAGCGTCTGGGGATTGGAGAACTCCGATGCCATTAATACTGGATTGATTTTAGGTTCAGAAAAAGGAAATAAAACCTTAAAAGAATTATTAGATATTTATAGTAAGATAACTTTTAAACACGAACTAAAAAATCATTTAGTGACAGTCCCTATAGTAACTAATTATTTTTTAAAACACGGCTTTAGGAAAATAAATAGATATCAGATATTAGAAAATGATGCTCATATTTATCCTGTTGAATATTTTGCCCCACTCCATTACTGGGGAGGTGGAAAAATTAGTAAAAAGACCATAGCCGTACATCATTATGCGGGAAGTTGGGTAGAGAATAACGTACAGTGGAAAAAGTACAATAAAGAGTGGGTAAAAAAAGAGTTAATACTTAAAGTACCTAGCCTATTTTTTAAGGTAAAAAAGATGAAACAATCTCTTACCTCGTAATTTAAAAATATTAGGAGAATATTCTATGTATGAATTAAGAAGATCAATAGATCGTGGAATGAGAAAGCTAAAAATACCTAAAGGAGTTCGAGAGTTCATAGTGGGATTTAATCTTTCTGAAAAGAAAGATTTTTTACTTAGTCAGGATTCATTTGATAAATTAATGTCCATATCGCCATCTCCTAAAGGAACCTCTATAGTAAATAGAAGACAAAAAAAAACAAATTATGATTTATCAATCGTTGTTCCTGCGTATAATGTGTCACAATATGTAGAAAATTGTATTAAATCTTTAATTGATCAAGATACAGAATACAAGTATCAGATAATTTTGATTAATGATGGATCTACGGACGGCACTAGAGATATTTTATTGGACTATTCAAAAAAGTATCCTACAAATATTATTTTTATTGATCAGGAAAATAAGGGATTTTCCGGAGCTAGAAATGTAGCACTTAATTATGTTGGTGGAAGATATATAACTTTTGTTGATACAGATGACGTTGTTACTTCGAAATTCGTTCAAAGTTTAGTAAAAGTAGCATACGAACAGGACGCTGATATTGTTGAGGGTAGTTATCAAGTAATAGATGTCGATGATAATGTTATTCAGAGTAATATTCATTCTCTTAATACTAATGTTAATGCATTTAAGGCTCTATATGGATACCCATGGGGAAAAGCATATCGTAGTAGTTTATTAAATGATATTCAATTTCCTGAAGGATTTTGGTACGAAGATACAATGCAAATGTATCGTTTATGGCCAAAAGCCAATAAAATTATTACAATTCCTGAAATTATATATCGATATCGTAAAAACCCACAAGGAATTACTAATAACTCAAAAGGGAAGGTTAAAGCTTTAGATTCTCTTTACATTACAATTAGACTTTTAGAAGATTGTAATGTAGAGCATATAGCATTAGATGGTGATTTATATAATTTTACTTTATCTCAAATGGCTATGAATTTTCTCAGAATACAAGATCTAGATGAGAATATTCTGAAAAATGCCTTTAATGTAATTACTCAAACAATAGATAAATTTTTCCCAGCTGATGTGTTTAAAACATCTGACGTACAGTTAAGAAAACTAGAAGAAAGTTTGCGGAATAAAGACTATAAAAAATTCGTAGTATACTGTATTATGCTATAAGTTAATACTTAATAATATTTTTAGAATATAAGATAAGGGTGGAATAGTTTAATGAAAAAAAAGCCAAGGTCAGCTCTAGCATTACGGAATTCTTTTGTTTCGGGATTTGTAATGCTTTTAAACTTTCCTATTCAATTTATAAATCGTTACTTCATGATTCATTATCTTGGGGTAACGTATTTAGGATTGACCAGTTTATTTACAAATATTTTAAGTGTGTTATCCTTAGCAGATTTAGGGATTGGATCAGCAATAACCTTCTTACTATATAAGCCGCTGGCAAATAGAGACTTTGATAGACTTTCAATAATTATGAAGTATTATCGAAGAATATATCGTTTTATTGCGGGAATTATGTTTATATTGGGGATAGTAATTTTACCATTTTTAAAATTCTTCTTAGGTAAGAGCATAAACTATCCACATGTTTATACATTATTTGTAATATATCTACTTGGCTCGGCAAGTTCTTATCTATTTTCTTATAATCAGTCATTACTTTATGCTGATCAGGAGAATCATATTGTTTCATGGATAAACTTAATAGTAACTTATTTAATGTTATCGATTCAAATCTACACTGTAATTCTATATAAAAATCCGCTCTTATATGCAGCATTATTTGTCTTTAGTGGTTTTGTAACCAATATTTTTGTTACATTATACGTTAATAAAAAGTATCCTTTGATAAATACGCATGAAAAACTGGATAAGAAGAGTAGAGATATTCTAGTTCAAAATGTTATTGGTAATATGTTTATGCGCATAAGTGGTGTTTTAGTTACAAGTACCAATAGTATTTTCTTGTCTGCTTTTGCGGGAGTAGTCATAGTTGGACTATATGCAAATTATGTAACGATTACTACAGTTATTCAAAAGTTTATGACACAAATAATAAATGCTATAAGCGGTAGTGTTGGAAATTTTATTGTTGAAAAGAGTAGGAAAGAAAGCGAAAAACTTTTTAATAATTTACAGTTTATTAATTTTTTGATTTTAAATGTAGCTTTCTTAGGAATTTTATTTTTATCTAATGATGTTATAACATTATGGATCGGAGAGAAATATGTCATAAGTCGCTTGAATGTATTTTTGATAGCTGTTTCATTTTATTTTATGAATTACAGAATGTTAGGATGGAGCTTTATTTCAATCTACGGTTTAGCTAGATATATGAAAATATTCTCTATTAATGAAATGATTGCCAATATTGCTTTTACCTTATTATATATGTGGGCGTTTGATTTGAAGTTAACTGGAGTTCTATTAGGAACAATTACTTCGACAATTTTGACCGTTACTTGGCAAGATCCTTATATTATCTTTCATCATGCTTTTCACAGTAATGTAAGATCTTATTTCAATAAGTATTTCTATAATTTACTCATTGTTGCTATAGAGTGCGGTATTATTATTGCAATCGAACCTTTATTACCTACAAATATAATACTACATTTAATTAGTTTACTTATGCTGATTGGTATAGTTAGTATTGTAATACCGTTTATCTGTTATTTAGGCAAAGATGAATTAAGATATTCTCTAGGTATTGTAGAACGTATTGGAGCTAAAATTGCCAATTAGTTGATTAAACTCTGGATGGGGATAGAAACATCCATCAGTCCTAACTCACTATGTTGTCAACTACTACTCTAATGTTAAATGTATTGCAGTTTTGGTCAGACTATATTCATTAATTTATGCTTTTCTACTAAAATTTTGTTTAAGTTAGTATCAATTATAGATATCTGATTAATTGTGAGTACTTGATTTATGCAAATGTTTAAAAACGTTATCGTCACGGGTGGGGCCGGCTTCATCGGTTCTAACTTTGTTCACTATGTTGTTAACCATCACCCAGAAGTTGAACACATTACGGTTTTAGATAAACTGACTTATGCTGGTAATCCGGCTAATCTTGATGGCTTGCCAAAGGATAAAGTTGAACTCGTAGTCGGGGATATTTGTGATAAAGCCTTAGTTGATAAGTTAGTAAGTCAAGCTGATGCCGTTGTGCATTATGCGGCGGAAAGTCATAATGACAACTCCTTGATTGATCCCACCCCATTTATCCAAACTAATATTGTGGGTACTTCAGTTTTAATCAATGCTTGTCGCAAGTATGACGTCCGTTACCACCATATTTCAACGGATGAGGTTTATGGTGATTTACCATTGCGTGAAGACTTACCCGGTCATGGTGAAGGAAAAGGCGAAAAGTTTACTCCCGAATCACAATACCGACCATCAAGTCCTTATTCTTCATCAAAGGCTAGCTCTGACTTGTTAGTGCGGGCTTGGGTCCGGTCATTTGGTTTACGGGCGACGATTTCTAATTGTTCCAATAATTATGGCCCTTACCAACATATTGAAAAGTTCATTCCCCGTCAGATTACTAATATCTTGAGCGGTATTCGCCCTAAGCTTTACGGATCCGGTAAGAATGTGCGGGATTGGATTCACACTAATGATCATTCCCGGGCAGTTTGGGATATTTTGACCAAAGGGAAGATCGGTGAGACTTACCTCATCGGGGCCGATGGTGAAAAGAACAATAAGGAAGTTCTCGAAATGATCTTAGAGTTAATGGGCCAACCTAAAGATGCTTATGACCATGTTAAAGATCGTCCCGGCCATGATTTGCGTTATGCCATTGATGCAACAAAGCTCCGGACTGAACTCGGTTGGGAGCCCGAATTTACCGACTTTAAGACCGGTTTACAACACACGATTGATTGGTATACGGAACATCAAGATTGGTGGAAAGATGAAAAAGCCGCGGTTGAAGCAAAATATGCGAAAAACGGTCAATAAAAGATAAAAAGAGTCGTGTTATTCCCGAAGTTTAAGGAAGGCACGACTCTTATTTTAAGGACAACAGATGGATGACATGGAAAAATATTGAGAGCTGTTGTCAAACTGATTATATCATTAATTAGCTTTAATTAAGGAGAAAACAAATGACAAAAATTTTAATTACTGGTGCTAATGGTCAACTTGGCTCCGAATTACGTAATTTATTGGATGAACGCGGGGGTGCATATGACGCCTTTGATTCTAACCAAATGGATATCACTGATCAAGCAGTTGTAAATGAAAAGATTAGTGCGCTTAAACCAGAAGTGATCTACCATTGTGCCGCTTATACCGCCGTTGATAACGCTGAAGATGTTGCCAAAGACCTCAATTGGCAAGTAAACGCCGATGGTACGCGTAATGTTGCCGAGGCCGCTAAAAAAGTTGGCGCTAAGATGGTTTACATCAGTACCGATTATGTCTTTGATGGGACCAATGAAGGCGAGTATGAAGTTGATGCACCCACTAATCCACGAAATGAATATGGTAAAGCTAAACTTGCCGGTGAAAAAGCAATCCAAGAAATCTTAACTGATTACTACATCATCCGCACATCCTGGGTTTTTGGTAAATACGGTAAGAATTTTGTCTACACAATGCTCTGTCTTGCCAAAGACCATGATCAGCTTACCGTCGTTAACGATCAATTTGGCCGCCCAACGTGGACTAGAACCCTGGCCGAATTTATGACGTACTTAGTCGATCATGATCAGCTATTCGGTACCTACCAGCTATCTAATGAAAATAGTTGTTCCTGGTACGAATTCGCCACCGAGATCTTAAAGGATAAAGATGTTGAAGTCGCTCCCGTTGATTCTTCAGCATATCCGGCCAAAGCTTACCGCCCTCGCCATTCAGTTATGAGCTTAAAGAAGGCAAAAGACACTGGGTTTGAGATTGTGGATTGGCAGACTGCATTGAGTGAGTTTATAGAGGAAATAGGGGAGTAGAGCGAGAACCGGCTTGGACGCCGGTTTTTATGTGATATGTTTTGAACATGTGTTCAAACGGAGCATTATAATACGATTTTATTAAGAAAAATTGACCTCAATTGCCCTTTAAAAGTTTAAGTAGGTTTGTTTATATAAATGCTTCATTACAGTTCTTTGCAAGGAAAGGAGATCAATATCATTATAAAATTATGGGATGACTACTCATTTAAGGAAATATACATCAGTAATGCGGTGAAAAAAGAAATCGAATATGAAGAAGAAATTGAGGTAAAAAAAGTTAAAGACTGGTCGTCTGAGTATAAAAGATTAGCTCTATCTTACTATAAAGTTAGCGTATGCTTAGTGAGTGATATATTAGAGAATAGCGATAATCCCAGAATATTAGATACTGTTTTTCCAGTATCATTATTTTTGGCAAGACAAGGAATAGAACTCTTATGTAAGTCTTTAATTTTAAAAGAAATATCTACAGAGAATTCATTAAAATTATTTAAGGACAATGGCCATAATATTTATAATTTATGGCAGGAGTACAAAGGACTTAATCCAAACATCGATAGTGAAAAGTTCAAGAAATTAAGTGTCTATTTTGAAAGTATTAATAAGTATAACGATGCCAATTCAGATCTATGGCGTTATCCTTTATTTGAGGAGTTAAATAATAATCAGGAAAAGCTAAAAGTACTTAATGGAAAAACAGTTTCTATAAAACGTACATTTGGTAGTTTAAGTAGAGTATTTAGTCTGTTATTAGATTTAAATGAAACGTCTGAAAATCTAGAACAGTATATAGTATTTATTAATAATAAGGAAGATGCATTAAGTAATTGCTATCTATGGGAGGATTACGAAAAAGGTAATCAGTACACTGGAAGAGTAATTGGTTATATAGAAGCTGCAAAGATGATTTTCTCAAACGAGTTATTAATTGACGAAAAAATTTATCCATTAGCTTGTGTACTAAGACAAGGTATTGAACTTTTATTAAAAGATTATTTAGCAAGTAATTTTTGTGAGTTTTATCATAATCATCATGTTGGCTCAGTTAAACATGGAGCAGGTAAAAAAGTAATTGCTAGCTTGAAAGAGAGAGTATCCCAAATTGAATGCTGTGAGCTAGATACAATAGAAAAGATGCTTGGACAGATTGATGAATTAGACAGAGAAGGCAATAAATTTAAGTATCCAACTTCATTAGATTTCTTTAATAAGACTACAATAACAACACGTAATATGGATATTGATATATTATACTCATATGTTATTTCAATAGCTGAATATTTTGATTATTTATCTTATTTGGTATGAATTATGAGTTATTTTGAAGTAGTATTTCATTAAAAAGTGAGGAGATAGGAAGAATGGGAAATAGAAAATCGATCCTTGAAATGGATGCTAAAGAAGCAAGAACATTTTTGATAAAGCCAACATCATATGTGCCATTTGCAATGCCTGAATATTTTAATTTTACAAAGATTATCGAAAACGCAAAGAAATGTTTTAAGGGAATAAATGATGTACATGCTATTGGTGGCAAAAAGATGGGAAATCTTGGAAATATCAATCATACTATGTTCATGAATAAAGATGGAAATTATGATTGGCGACCCATAACGATTGTTCATCCTTTAGCATATATAGGCCTAGCTTATTTTATTACAGAGGAGTCAGCTTGGCAGATTATAAAAGAAAGATTTAAGGAGTTTAGAAAAAATCCTCGTATAAAATGTATTAGTTTACCTGTTGAATCTACTGGTAAAAATAATGATAGAGAAGAAACTATATTAAATTGGTGGGAAAATCTTGAGCAAGCAACTATAAGGTTTTCATTAAATTATCAATATTGTATAAAAACAGACATAACTAATTGCTATGGTTCAATTTATACTCATTCGATTGCTTGGGCAATTGACGGTAAAAAGGAAGCTAAAAAAAAGGATTCCAAAGATTTTGGCGCTAAATTAGATAAGCGTGTAAGAGAAGTACAATATGGGCAAACAAACGGTATTTTACAAGGTGGACAAGTTTATAATCTAATTGCTGAAATTGTTATGGGATATGCTGACATGATTTTAAGTGAGCAACTTAATAGTATATTATCTTCTAAAGAAAAAGAGGATTATCAAATTATTCGATACAGGGATGATTATAGAATTTTCTCAAATTCAAGAGAAATTGCTGAAAAAATTGTAAAAACTCTTGCTGAAGTTCTGGCAGAATTAAATATGCATTTTAATCAGAAAAAAACATCAGATAGTTCTAATGTAATTAAAACTGCTATTAAACCAGATAAACTTTTTTGGATTTCAGAGAAAGGAAATATTCAAGTAAGAGACAGTGATGGAACTTATACCTATCAGTTAAATTTGCAAAAACATTTATGGCTTATAAAAAAACTGGCAGACAAATATCCTAATTCTGGTAGTTTAACTGTTGCTTTGTCTGACTTTTATAAAAGAATAAAAAATGAAGGATTAAGTCACAGCCAAATACCACAATTGATAAGTATATTAACTGATTTAATAGTCAATTCGCCTAAGTCGATACCTAATGAAGTATTAATCTTAGGTGAAATATTTAATAAGTTAAATAATAGTGAAATTATTGATTATATAGATTTAATAATGAAAAAAGTTAGCAGAAAAGCAAATACCGAATATTCAGAAATATGGCTGCAAAGATTATCTATAATGACTAATTACAAGCATGTTTATAAGGGGGAACTTGCAAAAAAAGTTACAAATAATTCTATAAAAATTTGGAACTCTGACTGGTGTAAAGAAGATATTAATTTTAATGAGGACTGCTTAATAGATCATGAAAAAAAGAATAGAGTAAACTCTATAATACTTGAAAATAGTATATTACTATTTGATAATACTTACTAATAAGGACTTATAAAGTGTCATCTTAATGTGTTGAAAATATAGGATACACATAATGGCTCTTCGTCAAGAAGTATTGACGAGAAAATAAAATAATTATTATTAATATGAACTAAGTACGAGCCAAATCTTGCTTGTAGATAGAGTAGATTACTATATCCTTTCTAACCATCACACATGATTATCTCAGAATAATTGTTGCCGACTATCTCACCGATTATTTTACCAGAACGTGTATTGGTATGATGAAACACCATTTAAATTAATTGATGAATCTAATGGGAATGGCTATTTTGGGGTAACGTGATCAACGAAAGAATTCAGTAACCATCAAATTACCATGTTTCATTACTATAATACCCAAGTTGGCAAAACTGTTGGACAATTTCTTGGTCAGCAATATAGTGGAGTTATTATGTGTAACGGCTATGGTGGATATAGCGATCGATTATATTTTCAAGCAAACTTTGGGTCATGTTTATTGAGAAAGAAGCAATTGAAGAACTCCAAAGCATACCAAGTTTTACAACTAATGCGACCAGTTTTTCACGAAGAGAAACAATTAGTATACCACACTCATAAGGGAAAGCTAGTGTAACGTTAGTTGCATGTAAAACCTTTGACGGTTAAGTTCTATACCTATTTAGAAAACATTAACTTTCCTCAAGGACGTTTAAGAGCCGTCATTAACAATGCCTTAAAGTTAAAAACACGAATGTATCAAATTTTTGAAGATGGTCGAGTACCATTAACAAATAATCCTGTTGAACAAGCGATTCGCCCATCAACTCTTATTCGAAAGAATAGCTCATTTGCGAAAAAGTCCTGCCGGAGTTCAGGCAAATGCCATTTCCTGTGGCAACTGCTTTAAATATCTACAAATACTTTAAATATCTTTTGGATCACTTGCCAAACCGCAAGGATGGTAGACTTGAGGCTTATTTATTATGGTCAAAAGAAGTCCAAACAGAATGCCATAAATAAAAACGGGGTCATGAATTACCACTTTCGGTAGCTCATGACCCTAATTTTTTAATTCGTACTGTTATTGACTGCTTACAGCAGTTCCTTATTTTAAAGATTATTTGTTTCCTACTTGTTAATATTACGCGCGTATGCTATCTTTTTTTGCAAAAAAGCTTTTGATAATTAATTTTTATTGTTTCAGGTGACCATCTTTTGCGCATTTATTTTATCGCCTAATATTGTTGTAATGATTCCGGTGTGTTTACAGTTCTTCGTTTTTTACAGTGCTTTTGGTACTATCTCATAAGCATAATAACAGTTAATATGCTATCAATTGGCTACTCAATTATAGGTAATAGCATAATTTAATAAGTTTTGATTATCAGTAATCGTTCTTAAAAATTTATAGTAGTATGATTAGGCATTGTTTTACTTAAAAAGTAAAGCCTAATTATGCTAAATAATTGGATTTTTGTTAGCAACTTATATTTGATTGCGAATGTTTCGAGAGGGCCTTTTAATTTTTGATATTTTTAAACTGTTAAATTTCAAACCTTTTTCAGTAAGTGCTGACTAAGAGTTTTTAGTATTAAAGCCTATTCAATATTAATAATAGTTATTCTAAGGCCTTAAAGATATTTAGTAACTAAAATTAGATCAAGATGATGTTTCTTTTAAGATTTTTAAATGATCCAATAATGATGAATAAAAACTAATTACAGATTCTTAATTGACATAAATTATACACCAGGTATAATATAATCGGAAAGGAGGACAATATGAATCTTAGTGGTTTTGAAACTATCAATTTAGTTAGTGGTAAGGATACTATGACGGTTTCTAATGACGGAATATCGTTTTCACAAGCAACGATTGTACAACTTGGAAAACCAGAATATGTAAAGGCAATGATAAATGAAGGTAGTAAGCAATTTGCAATTCAGGTAGTAGATTCAAATGAGTCAGCAAAAATAGCTTTTTTTAAAAGAAAAAGAAAAAATATAAACATAAGATGGAATAATTCTGTTTTGAAAAATGAGTTATCTGGAATGATGAATTGGGATTTACAATCTTATACTTATAGGATTGATGGGAAGTATTATAAAGAAGATCAGCTAATGATGTTTGATCTTGATAAGGCAAAAAAGAATCCAAGAAAATAAAAAAAGCTCAAGGATAGAGCCCTTGAGCTTACTTGTAAGTTATGTAGCAATATAAAGTACTACTACAATTGAATAATAACAGATTTTTAGGTTCTGTTAAAGTAATATTTAAACTTTCCTTTTTGTAATTACGATAATTGTAGTAGCAATTAAGGAGGAAAAAATATGGTTTTAAAATATTCGGCGGCTATTGATCTAAGAAATGATAATCTTATTCCTATTGAAGAACTAATTACTTTAGACAACAATGATGAAATACTAAAGAACTTAGGATGTCCTATTTGTAAATGTAGGTTGGTCCTTAAGCACTTAAGTAGTTCAAGAGGGGCTTATCTTTCTACTAAGCCCGGCTGTAATCATTCAGATACATGTAATAAAAGAGTGGAAGTAAAATTAAGAAAAGAACGTTTCAAGGCCATAGCTCATGATGATATATATCTTACTCCTAAAGCACAACATGCAAGAGCAGTAAATTTTGCACGGCGGATTATGAACTCTGAAAAAAGGAAAAATAGGTACTCAAAAAAGGGTTTAAGTAAAAAATTATCTAAAACTAAACGTATAGGAGAAAAAACAAAAACTGTCAAAGGAGTTGTTTATCGAGCTTCTATTAATCCTAATATTGGTAGGAAAATAAATAATGAGCATGTACGACTTTCTGCGGCAACTCCGATTAATGTTGAAAGATTTATAAATAGAACTATTGAATTTGGTGGATTTTTAGAAAAGCTTATTTTTGGTAAAGAATCGGTAATTATGGTTGTTAGTCTCAATCGTAGTAAAACCTCGATTGTTATGGACCCTGCTTTCTTTAGACAAAGTTCTAAGGAGTATAAAGATAGTTTAATGGTGCTGAAAAAATTTCTTGATACTTCTAGAATGCACCCTCTTATAACTGCAATAGTTGATGTGGTTCCTAGCATAACGGGGAAAGTTGAATGTTTAGTACGCATTGATTCTGCATTATGCTTTGATGGTCTATCTCTTGGAATTTATCTGTATAAAAATAACATGATAAAGTAGGGATTTATTAATTTTAATAGTGTTGGATATCATGAATCAAGCAAATTTACTTGATATTAAATAGAAAATGCCTTTTAACTTATCCAACAAGCAAACAGGAGAGAAAAATGTAAAGGTATTCTCTTGGCGCATCATAATTAATTTCGTATTCCTGTTCTAGCTTATTTAAGCGGTAATCTAACGTCGAGCGATGAATTTGAAGGTCAAGAGCGGTCTGTTTTTTATTCTCGTGATTTAGAAGGAAGAGTCTCAATGTTTTAAAGAGTTCTGAATTTTCTTTTGCTAGTTTTTGTATTTGGGGACTTAGATAACTATTCAAAGACTGATCTTGGCGGATATGATCAAGAAGATCTAGAGTAATGTAATCATGATATTGATTAAACGTGTTTGCTTCCCCCAGTCTTATTGCCTTAACTGCTTGTTGATAGAATTGATTAAACTGGTGCAGACGAGTGAAAGAATTACTCAGTCCTGCACTGGTTTTATTTCTAATTAAATAAGGGGTTAACTCTTGCATAATCGTTTTGGTGATGAGCGGACTGCTATTTTCCACCATATAAACATTGTAATCATCATAGTAGAAACTGATAAATCTCGTGAGAATGGTCCCTAATGGTTGGATATTAGTTGTTGGAGCCTTTATACATAATACACTTAATGGTCGTTTTAGTTGATGAGGGTCAAATTGGAGACGATTTTTAATTTCACTAACTGAAATGTTTGGCCGCACTAAAATATCACGAAGCAAACCTTCAAGATTGTTTCCTTGTGATTGATAGGGAAAGTTATGCAGCCCGACTGTTGCTGAAATTTTATCAATCACTGATTCGATCGTTGATTTGTCCTTTTCAAAGTTAGGACGATCAACAATAACAATGACAAGATAGAAGTGATCTGAATTCCGTAAACCGATCTTTTGCAAATAGAAAGGTTGGTTAAAATCGGCAAATCGATACTCTTTTCCGTTACCTTCTCTTATTAAATGAACTGCTTGTGCTAAATGTTCATTTGCGTTATCCGCAACTCTAATATATCCTGCCTTAATGGTCTTTAACCAATCAACGGGGACTGGCTGACCTTTTCCTTCACTATGCCCGAGAAGCTTTAAACTGGAATCAAAAATTAAAAGCGAATTTGTAATCTTTGCTTGAATAACCTGTAAAATTCGTTGAAGATGATTAGTAAATTCATTGAAATTGGTAATGAAGCTACCGGGAACAATGTTAGTTACCAAGAGATTACTGATGAACAAAATTATGCTATTTTTGATGCGATGGGTGTCGTATAACTGATGGAAAGTTCAAGAAAGACTCTGAAGTACCATTCTCAAGTGATGGGATGGTAACGTTTGGTCAAGCAATTCGTGAAGGAAAGATGAGCTTGAAAACCGATAATTTTGAGAAGCTCACTGGTAATCAACCCCTAACTGTTAAATACATGTTTGAACACTCGGATGACTTCCAAATTGGTGCCCGGCACTCACAGGGCAAGTAAGTTAAATCTGATATAATTCTAGGTGATTATAATCAAGTAACTAAAAATGCCCAGAAATTTTATTCAAAATTACAACTTATTAGGAAAGAGGATATTTCTAAATGTAATTAGATAGTAAAATGATCATTTTTGATTTGGTACCATGATGTTTAGTTAAACAGTTTGTGTCTATATGGTGACATAAACTGTTTTTATTTTCTTCTTGAAGTAGTTTTTTAAATTTATAGGAGATAAACTATGAACATATGTTTGCTTGGGGTATAATATTTAATAAATTAGTGTGGTAATTAAGGTGTAAATATGAAAAATATTCTTTCGACTGATGAATTGATTGAACATATGGTACATAAGGGAATTAAATTCAATATTGAAACTAAAGAAGAAGCTAGTAACTTTCTTCAACATAATAATTATTATTTTAAACTCGCAGCTTATCGAAATCTGTATCCTAAGATATCTCAAGGAGATAATAAAGGTAAGTATCAGAATTTAGAATTTGCATATCTGAGAGAGTTGTCTGTTATTGATATGTATATTCGTTATAAAATTATGAATATGTGTTTAGATATTGAACATGCTATTAAGGTAAAACTTGTAACTTCAGTAACAGACAACCAGCAAGAAGATGGCTATGATATCGTTAGGCAATTTTTAGCAAAAGAAGATCGAAAATTTCATATTCTTAATAGTATTAGGCGGCATAGTTCGGGGGAGTATTGTCGAAGCTTAATATCCAAGTATTATCCGTATTTTCCAATTTGGGTATTAGTTGAGTTAATTACTTTTGGTGACTTATTGCATATTTGTCACTTTTACGAAGAAGAATACCAACGTTCAATCATTCCTGATAATAAGTTAATGAATACGATTAGAGATTTGAGAAATGCGTCAGCGCATAGTAATTGTTTGTTGAATCAATTGAACCAACGGATGGACAACAATAAGCAACCAGATAGTCGCATTGTACATTTTGTGGAAAGGTTAGATGTTGCTGGGAATGCCTCTCGTCGCAATAATTTAATGAAAAATTTTTCATATGATATTGTTACTTTATTATATGTTTATGATTCACTAATGCCTGATGTATCGAAAAGAAAAAAGTTTAATGAATTAAAAGGCTTCATGAATAATCGGGTTCTTGAACATAAAGAATATTTTGAAAAAAATAATTCAATAAAAAGCGTTTATGACTTTTTATATAAAATAATTGACAAGTTGAGTTCACAGTATTAGAATTAAATTAGTATTGAAAAATAGTATTTGTTTTTGTAGGGAGCAAGATTTTATCTTGCTTCTGATTTTTTTTTGCACAAATTTATAAATTAAAATCACATTAAAAACACCCTTGACGAATTCGCCCTCGCTCGTTATACTAATCGTAATTTATATGAGAATTTGCTGAGATCGAATGAGTAACTAATGATAGATTTGTCAGAGAGCTGTGACTGGTGCAATGCAGTATTTCTAGAGTTAGTGAAGATGGTTCGTGAGCGATTGATCGGTGAATAATTAGCAGATCACGGCGTTGCTACCGTTACCCAAGCTGCAAATTTATTACTATGAATAAGTTTGTTTGAGTGCAGGATTTTAAATTTCCTGAATTTGGGTGGTACCGCGTATTGATCGTCCCTTGAAAAGACTAGTTTCTTTTTGAGGGGCTTTTTTTATTTACGAGGAGGGGATAAAGATGACAAAGATTACTGTAGAATTAACTAAACCATTATTAATTGATGGCGCAATGTCAACGGCTTTGGAACAATTAGGTGCTGATACCAATAACTCATTATGGACGGCGAGTGTTTTAGCTAACCAGCCAGCGTTAGTTAAAAAAGTTCACCAGGAATATTTTAAAGCGGGTGCCCGGTTAGCAATTACTGATACCTACCAAGCAAATGTTCCGGCATTCATCAAGAACGGTTATTCAAAACAAGAGGCTCATTCATTGATTCAGCGAGCAGTCGTCTTGGCTAAAGAAGCGCGTGATGAATATCAGCAGGAAACTGGGATTTATAACTATGTGGCGGGAGCGCTTGGTCCTTATGGCGCTTATCTTGCCAACGGGAGCGAATATAGTGGTGATTATCACTTTAGTACAATCGAATATCAACAATTTCATCGGCCGCGATTAACTGATATTTTAACAGTGGGCGTCGATGTGATTGGGATTGAAACCCAGCCACGCTTAGATGAAGTATTAGCAGAATTAGATCTTGTCAAAGAACTAGCTCCTGATACCCTATGCTATGTCAGTTTTTCCTTAAAAGATTCCACATATTTGCCAGATGGAACACCGTTAGCAGTTGCCGCCCGTACCGTTGCGAAGTATCCAAATGTTTTTGCGGTGGGCGTAAATTGTATTCCATTAGAAGAGGTAACAGCTGCCATTGAGACAATCCATCAGGCAACTGATAAACCGGTTATTGCTTATCCTAATTCAAGTGCGACTTATGATCCGACAACAAAAACGTGGAGCTATCCCCATGGACGTCGCGGTTTGGTTGATTACTTACCACAATGGCTCGCGGCTGGATTAACAATTGTTGGGGGATGTTGTACTACTACTCCCCAAGATATTGCTGCTTTACATGAGTACTTAAAAGGAGGCGCCCATCATGACTAAGAAAACGCATTTAGCCCGTGAAATGAGTGCTCGTCATATCCAAATGATTGCACTTGGTGGGGTGATCGGGACCGGTCTATTTCTGAGTTCTGGTTACACGATTCATCAGGCTGGACCGTTGGGAACCGTTATTGCTTATTTGCTTGGCGCCTTAATCGTCTATGCCGTCATGCTATGTTTAGGTGAGCTGAGTGTTGCGATGCCGTATACGGGGGCTTTTCATGTTTACGCCAAAAATCTGATTGGGCCGGCCACTGGATTTACCGTTGCGATCCTTTATTGGTTGACCTGGACGATTGCGATGGGCTCCGAATTTACCGCGGCTGGCCTCATTATGAAGCGCTGGTTTCCCCAGATTCCGGTTTGGTGGTGGAGCTTGTTATTTATCGTCATTATCCTCTTATCCAACATTTTTACTGTCAAAGCATTTGCGGAAAGCGAGTTTTGGTTTGCGGTGATTAAAGTAGTTGCGATCTGCGCGTTTATTTTGTTAGGGGCTTTAGCAGTAATTGGTCTTATCCCGATTCAAGGTTATCATCATGCGCCTTTGCTAAATAATTTTACTAAGGATGGGCTATTCCCAGGTGGCTTTAGCGGATTATTTATGACGATGTTAACGGTTAATTTTGCTTTCTCTGGGACTGAATTAATCGCCATCACCGCGGGAGAAACTAAGCATCCTGAAAAGACCCTTCCTAAGGCAATTCATACTACTTTATGGCGGTTAGTGATCTTCTTTGTCGGGAGCATGATCGTTATGGCTTCTTTGATTCCTTATCAAAAGGCGGGGGTAACGCAAAGCCCATTTGTCTACGTTTTTAGCCAACTTGGTATTCCGTATGCTGCTGATTTAATGAATTTTGTCGTCCTTACTGCGATTATCTCTGCTGCTAATTCTGGGCTATACGCATCAACCCGGATGTTATGGTCATTAGCTAATGAAGGAACAATTCCAGTTGTCATTGCCAAAACCAATAAACGCGGAATTCCGGTTTTCGCCTTGCTCTTAAGTATGCTTGGTGGGGTGTTAGCTTTGCTTTCCAGCATCTATGCGGCTGGAACGGTCTATTTAGTCTTAGTTTCTGTTTCTGGATTGGCGGTTGTCTTTGTATGGATTGCGATTTCCTTATGTGAGCTCATTTTTCGTCGGCGCTTTTTAGCGGCAGGTAACCAGTTAAGTGAGTTAAAGTATCGCACGCCATGGTATCCGATTGTTCCATGGTTTGCGTTTATTGCTAGCAGCCTTTCTTGCATCTTAATTTGGTTTGATTCGCAACAACGCATTGCCTTGTATTGTACGATTCCGTTTGTAATTGTTTGCTATGCTGCTTATTATTTACAAACCTTGTGGCGCAAGTATACGACGAAGAAAAAGGTTTCAACAGTTGTTAAATAGATGTAAAAAAGCTGTAATTAAAAAATTCATAACGCGTAGTAAAATGTACGAGGATAATTTTTAATTAGGAGATATAAAATGCATTCACTATTTTTACTACAGTTGATTCAAGCAGTCTTAGTAGCAATCCAATTAGTAATGATCTTCTCAGCTAATAGAGTCAAGCGAGAATGGTTAACTGTTGGCCAGCTTTGTATCGCGGTCGTAATCTTAGCCGACTTATTTTCAGAATTGATTTTCTTTAGTTATACCAGTGCCCTTACTGGCTGCGTACTATTCCTCCAGTTATTCTTACTCCCAATGTTTTGGAAACAACTAAAGGCATTTGAAGAATAATATAAATAGGTAGAAATGAAAACGCACTTCTTGTGAAAGAGATGCGTTTTTTATATGCAGTAAAAAATATGAAATTTTTGCTATAAAATTTCAAAAAAAACTGAATTTTCATCCATTTTCAGCAATTGCTAAAAATCAAAGTAAATCGAAAGGGTTTGTGTTAAATTCTATATATCATAAAAAGAAGGAGTTATGATTATGAATCGCTTAAAATTCTTAAGAAGAAAGAAGCATTTGACACAGCAACAGTTGAGTAAGGAACTTAAAAAAAGAAATATAAAAGTTTCCGTAGCTTTAATTTCGTCTTATGAACAAGAAAAAATTCCTTTTAATAAAGAAAAACTTCAAAAAATTGCAAATTATTTTGATGTATCTGTGAATTATTTAACTGGTAGAAGTAATTCTAAGGCTCCTACCTTATTAGATAGAGTTAATTTTAATGAAAAAGGAAATCCTGGTAACAATATTTATGTAGAAAGAAAAAAGAAGCATATGACACAAAAAGAATTAGGAATGAAAATTGGAGTTACCAGGGAATATATTTCTGAATATGAATTAGGAATTCGTCCAATCCCTATTGAAACCTTGAAAAAATTATCTGAGGTATTAGGTTCAGAAGCTAGTTATTTATTAGGGGTTAATGGAAAATATTTACCACATAGTATGAATGATTTTATTTTAAGTTTGGATGATCATGAATTATTGAAATCAACAAAAGAACTATTACATCGATTAGATTGGGCTTATACGACTCCAGCTTTTGGCCTTTTATACATATTACTTGCTTTTCGTGATGAGGACGACGAAAAAGAATTGGTAAGCAAATTAAAGAAAATTGAGAAAAACTCGGTGTACATGCTTTACTCAATTATTTGTGATGCTGTAACGATGTTGTTAGATGGAGAGGGTAAAGAAAATGAAATAGACAATACATATTTTATGAAATTATTTTCAGTAATTGAAGATTATGATCTAGAAAAATATAAACTTTAGATCTGAAAGGAGTAAAAATCGGTGAATGAATATACTTTATATTTAGATGAAACAAAACTATGGAATAAAAATCGCAATCAGCACAATGTATATGGAATTGCTGGAGTGATTATCAATCAAGAAGATAAGTTGGAGATTAATAACAGGTTAATTAACTTTAAAAAGGAATTGTTCCATACGCCTAATGTAATTCTCCATGAAACAGATATTAGGCAGGCCGGTAAAAATAATGAAAAAATCTTAAATGAAATCCCAGAATATTCCTTATTAACTAGAAGGAAAAATATGAAATTAGTTTTTAACCAAGTTGGCGATATTATTAATGAGTATTGTTATGTATTGGGAACGATCATTGATGTAACGTCACTTAATAAAAATTATAGGATTAAAGAATCTACCTATACTTCTTATTATCTTGGCATGAAAACTATTATGGAGAATTATACAAAATTTCTATATGATCATAATGCTACAGGAAATATAATTTTAGAAAGTAGAAAAACAATTAATAATCAAAAACTAGATTCGAGAATCCGTAAGCAATATTATAAAATAATGTGCCATGGTACTTATCGGTATTCGGCTCTATATCTACAAAATAAATTAACCGGTATTTCTTTTGTAGAAAAAATGAGTAATAATAATCTATTACAAATTGCTGATTTTATTCCACGGCCTTTATTGTTACATTATGTAAAGATAGGGCAAAAAAAGAGTGGTCCCAGTATTTATCAAAAAATTAGACGAAAGAGATATGATGGAGGACTAATTTATAATGGTGCTGGAAAATACGGTGTAGTTTTAATCGAGTTAGTGTAAGATTTTCATAGGTTGGATGAATAATTCATCTGGTCGTGGAAATCTTTTTTTGTAGACCAATTTTACTTATTTACAAAAAAAGAAAAGACCAGTAGCCTTTAGTGTGTCGAATACTAAGCAAAGGCAGGTCTTTCCTCATGGATATTTTAACAGAAATCGA